>Ga0268283_1000492_pt1 | contig 25752 bp, 22 predicted proteins | sample saktaG_13_FD_190140 | JGI IMG/M metagenome (GOLD analysis project Ga0268283, IMG submission 190140) | Saline water microbial communities from Sakinaw Lake, British Columbia, Canada - sak_2013_06_06_36m | ecosystem: Environmental > Aquatic > Non-marine Saline and Alkaline > Saline ... | reverse complement strand
TTGCATATGATTACGTAATTTTTTTTTTGTAAAAATCCTATTTTCTATTAAAACTTAATAAAATCAATGACTTATTTATTCAACTGCGTAACTCCTAACAGTTTTGAATACGAGACTAAGAATTACCCACACGGTTCTAAATGTATTTACTATTACAATACCCACCAAAAAACGTTTCTTAAGACGACGTACCGGAGGAGCCACCGTAGAAACTACTGCCGGAACAGGAGCAGGAGAAATAGCTTTTATGGGTGCTGGTTGTGGCAGAGCTGGGCTGACAATTTGAGCAGAAGGCAAACTAGCAACCGGAGCAGGTGGCGCGGCACGTTGGGCAAGTTTTGACCGAGCACAGAAACCACACCCTTTTCCAAAGTGTTGGTGGTAAGGATTGGCCGAGCAATCTTGTAGCCCTTGAATCAGCGCGTCAAAATGAAATTGCCACTCCAGAGCAGTTGGTTTTTGCTGACCGGGCAAAAACGCGCGATCAAATAAATCCCGCGTATCATCTGAAAAGTATTCGTGCAAAGTTTGTTTAGCGGGAACCTGATCGGGATGTCTCCTCCTTCCATAGGCATATAAACCCTTTTTGATTCGCTCGGCGATACTCGGCGGAACGGTGCTATTAATGGGAATGCCTTGGTAAGGATGTAATCCGTTATTCATGATTTGAAACAGGATCACGGCTAAAGCAAACTGATCTTGTTCTAAGGTATCGACTTGGGCAGGAGTCAAACCCGCGATGTGTGCTTTAGGGTATAAATATTCTGGAGTAAACAGTTCAGCACGGTAGCGAATAGAATTGCCTTGGACATCGTAACCATCACAATCTAATAAACAAACAAATCCATTATCTCGATAAACCAATACATTGATAGGTTTTAGATCAATAACGCCATGGCCTTTTTCGTGCAATTTCGCAATGGCAGAGGCGAGGTTTCGAGCCACGAAAATTCGGAATCGGTAGTCTTCTCGTATTTGAGCGGTTTTTCGTTCGGCTTTTTGTAACACTTGTTCTAACAAAACGGATCGCTGCATTTCGACCAAGGGCATGGTGTAGCCCAAAAAGGTTTTTCGGTCGTCTTCTAAGAGCATCCGTGGCCAAGCGATCTGCACGTACCTTTGGGAGGCTACGAATACCTCTTCTTCCCCAGGCCGAAAAGACAGCATTGCCTGGACTTTTGGTTTCAAATTACCGTGTTTAGACAAAAAAAGCGGTTGATAGACCTTGACGGCCTCTTTGGGATTGTTAGGGTGTTGGTAGACAATGCCGGCACCTCCTTTTCCTAAAGGAGGAGTCTTGTTAGGATCGATGTCGATAGATCCTTGGCGGTTGTTTTGTGCGTCGAGGAAGTGAAGTTTCATAGATTTTTGAGCATGAAAGCCCTTTATTTTAGCATTTCGAAACTTGACTTGTCTGCTAAAATCTCTAGCATGGGGTATAAGTGCGGAAAGGGCTTAACATCGAACATGCGACCACGTGAATATTTCCAAAAGATGCGGGGAGTCTCCCGTGGAGATTCTACCCAAACCAGTTATCCTGAGATATTTTGGTCTTGGGTTGGGGGTTTTCTAGGCATTTCTGCGGTAGCCTGGGTTTTGCAAACCTTTGCCGGAGATGATGATCTCACCTTTCTCCTAGGTTCTTTTGGATCTTCAGCGGTATTACTTTACGGAGCAGTGCGCAGTCCTTTTTCGCAACCGTACAACTTAGTAGGCGGGCATGCACTCTCAGCAATCGTAGGGGTAGCCTGTTTTAAGTGGCTTCATGCGGTTCCCGGGCTAGCAGAAGCGGTTTCTGTGGGCACTGCTATTGCCTTGATGCAAGTAACTAAAACATTACATCCTCCCGCGGGTGCTACAGCACTCATTGCCGTTATTGGATCAGAATCCATTCATAGACTCGGATGGTGGTATGTCCTGATGCCGACTACTCTGGGTTCTTTAGCCCTTTTGGCCGTTGCCGTATTGGTCAATAATTTATCGAGTACGAGACGTTATCCAGAATATTGGTTCTAGGATATCTTTCGAGTTCGATAAAAATTGATCAGGCCGTTGGTTGACGAATCATGGGTGTTGGTTTCTTGATTATTTTTTAGCTCTTGCAAGATAGTATTAGCAAGTTGTTTACCAAGCTCAACACCCCATTGGTCAAATGAATTTATATTCCAAATAATTCCCTGAACAAAAACTTTGTGTTCGTAAAGAGCTAAGAGAGATCCCAAAGTGTGTGGAGTTAATTTTTGGAGCAAGATTGAATTGGTAGGCCGATTTCCGGGAAACACTTTGTGAGGCAATAGCGGTTCTAGGTGTGTGCCCGTCATCCCCAACACTTTCCAGTCTTCTTGCACCTCTGCTGCTGTTTTTCCTTTCATCAATGCTTCAGTTTGGGCAAAAAAATTAGACAAAAGAACCTCATGTTGATCTTGTAATGGATCGTGCCCTTCAATAGAGGCGATAAAATCTGCTGGAATAAAGCGAGTTCCTTGGTGTATTAATTGATAAAAAGCGTGTTGGCCATTGGTTCCGGGTTCACCAAAAACAATGGGTCCTGTCTTACACTGAACAGATTGCCCATCACGGTCTACGTATTTTCCATTGCTTTCCATATCTAACTGTTGTAAATAAGCTGGAAGCCTCGCAAGGGATTGATCATAGGGTAGTACGGCGTAACTTTCCGCACCTAAAAAATTGTGATTCCACACGCCAATTAACGCTAATAAAATTGGCATGTTCTGCTTTATTGGTGCTTTTCGAAAATGTTCGTCCATTTCGTGGGCACCCTCTAAAAAGGCTTCAAAATAATCTGCTCCGACCATTATACAAATCGGCAAACCAATCGCTGACCACAAAGAATAACGGCCACCCACCCAGTCCCAAAATTCGAATTGATTTTCAGAATCTATTCCGAAAGAAGCAACTGCTGTCCGATTTGTTGAGATTGCTACGAAGTGTCGCTCAACGGCTCTTCCTCCTTTATCTAAAAACCATTGACGGGCCGCGTGGGCATTCAACATGGTTTCTTGCGTAGTAAAGGTTTTAGAAGCCAAAATAAATAAAGTAGCGTGGGGATCAAGTGTTCTTAAAGTGTCAGTAAGATGGGTACCATCTACGTTAGAAACAAAATGAGCACGCAATCTTGGGTGGTGATAGGGACGCAATGCTTGCGTGACCATTGCTGGTCCGAGGTCAGATCCTCCAATACCAATATTTACTATATCGGTAATGACTTTACCAGTGTCACCTTTCCATTCTCCAGATCGAATTTGCTCTGAAAAATGACGCATTTGCGCTAACACATGTTGCACTGAGGGCATTACATCTTTACCATCAACAAAAACGGGTCGAGTAGACCAATTTCTTAAGGCAGTATGTAAAACAGATCGTTTTTCAGTAATATTGATCTGTTCACCAAGAAACATCTTCTCTCGCCAATTTTCGATTTCAACTTCTTGAGCTAAACTTACTAACAAAGAAAGCGTCTCACGAGTAATAAGATTTTTCGAATAATCTAATAGAAGATCACCCACTTGCAGAGAGTATTGAGAGAAACGCTGCGGATCGCTATCAAATAACGCACGCATCGAGCATCTGTGGACTGCGTGTGCTTCAAGTAGGTGCCAGGATTTTGGGATCATTTGAGCTTTGTTTTCTAAAAAGTTTACCGGATGATTAGGCCAAGCCTTAGAAAATAATTTCCTAATAATACTAGAAAAAAGATTTTTGGTAATAAAAAACTAAAAGTAATCGAGAGAAAACATAAAGAAGGTACTAAGACAGCGAAATGAATAATTGATAGAGTTCCAGAAGCCAGCGGTCGAATAGACCGTTTTGGATCAGTCCGATCTTTTTGCAAATTTAAGAGATCACCTAATAGAGAAACACTAGCGTTAGAGAACAAAAAAGAAGAGAACGCAAGCATTGAAGAAGTAAAAGAGAGTTCTACGACAAACTGTACTAAAACTACAAAAACTAGTGTGCTCCAAATCCAATTTTCGAAAGAAAACAACGTTTTTAAGTATACTTTTAGAATACCTTGACGGTCATCAAAGAGTGCAACAATGGGAACATTTGTTTTACGTCTAAGACCCGGAACTGGGTTTACGAGAATGGCTGATCTAGCACGTTTCCAAACTGCGAGATCCGCACGACTATTGCCTGCGTAATCAAACCCTTGTTCACCATAGATGGCGGCTAAACAAGCACCTTTTCGTGCACGAGACAAATTTTGTCCTGCGTCGGTTGCTAAGACAGCTTCAAAAAATCCGAGATAGCGAGCTACCTCTTCTGCAAATCGTTGGTGCGAGGCAGTAGCCAAGACCAATCTTCGACCTTCTGAATGCAAGCGGCGTAGATAAGTCAGAAATTCTATGTGATAGGGGAGCCGAGAAATATCAATCCGTACCCGTTTGACAATCTCTTCTTTTAGACGTGCCTTGCCCTGTAAGAACCAAAAAGGAACTTGCAAACTGGTTAACGGTTCTTGGCGGATCAAGGCAAAAAGTGATTCCATTAAAAGATCAGTATTGATCAGAGTTCCGTCTAGGTCTACGCATAATGGCACGTCTTTCAAACTGCCACCTCGCCTGCAATGGCAGGATGAAATTGATAATTTTTAAATTCAAAATCTTCTGGTATGTGTTCTTCTACTTTAGTTGGTATTCGATGTATTACTAATTTAGGAAGTAAAAAAGGCTTTCTGTTGAGTTGCTCTTTAACTTGTTCCGCGTGATTGAGATAAACATGGCAATCGCCTCCAACCCAGATTAACTCTCCAACCTCTAGGTTTGTCTGATTGGCAATAATATGTGTTAGAAGAGCATATGATGCGATATTGAAAGGCACTCCGATAAACATATCTGCAGAACGCTGGTACACCTGGCAAGACAACGATTTATTGGCAACATAGAATTGGAATAGAATGTGGCACGGTGGTAGTGCCATCTTGTCTAAATCCCCGACGTTCCACGCACTAACGATGATCCTGCGTGAGTTTGGATCTGTTTTTATAAGATGTATAGCCTCTTCTATTTGGTCAATCTTGCCAGAAGCACTTTGCCAAGCGCGCCATTGTTTACCGTAAATAGGCCCAAGATCCCCATTTTCGTCTGCCCAAGCATCCCAAATTTTTGAATGCAAAGTTTTTGTATTTGTTTCACCACGCAAAAACCACAATAGCTCATTAATGACTGCTTTTGTGTTGATCTTTTTGGTAGTAACTAATGGAAAACCTTTGGACAAATCAAACCGAAGCTGAGCACTAAAAATTGATATAGTGCCAGTTTCAGTTCTATCTTCTTTGAAAGTTCCGTTTTCCAGAATGTTTTTAAGAAGATCCAAATAATTTTGCACTAGCGAACGTCCCCGTCGCCACCCAACGTCCCACGAGATTTTCGACTAGAGAGTTTTTCTACGTTTGCAGAAATGACTTGCTCTGAATCTAACCCAAGGGCATCACATAACCTGACAAGGTACCAGAATACATCTCCTAGTTCTGCTCCAATCTTAGCCCTTCTAGCAGGGTCATCGCCGTCTCGATACAGCTTTTTGACTTGATTGGCTACTTCTCCAGATTCACCAGACAACCCTAAGGAAAGATACGTCAATTCTGAAATAGAACCTATTTTGGCTTCTGGGTAAATAGCCGTGGTTCTGGTAAATGCTTGATATTCTTTTAGATTCATATAATTCTCTTAAAAAATCTCAAAAGGGTAGTTTTAATTCTTGATCAACAGCTGAAAAGATTCTACGAAATTCTTTTTGAATACGTTGCAATGCTTGAGGTGTCCGAGCTTCAAACCTGAAAACCAACGCTGGAATCGTATTAGAAGACCTAGCAATGCCCCAACCATCCTCAAATTCAGCCCTAAACCCATCTAAAAGGTGAACGTCTGCACCAACTGGCCTCGGACGAGATTGAATGAGTGTATCCATGAGTTCATTTCCATTGTCTTCTGGCAAATGCAAATACAATTCTGGAGTAGAAGTTGCTTCTGGAAGATCTGCAAACACCTCACGCGGAGATCGAGATTCACGGGAAAGAATCTCCAATAGTCGTGCTCCTGCGTATAACGCATCATCAAATCCAAACCGAGGCTCGTTGAAATAGAAGTGACCGCTCATTTCTCCAGCCAACAGCGCGCCTTCTCCTTTCATTTTTTGAATCATATTTGGATAACCCGTTTTCCACATCAATGGTCTACCACCTTGTTCCTTAATATATCGAGATAAATCAGAACCACATTGCACGTCAAAGAGAATGATTCCTCCCGGATTTCGAGATAAAACATCCCGCACAAATAGCTTCATAACGCGGTCTGGGGAAATCACTTTATCAGTAACCACGCCTAATCGACTTCCGTCTCCACTGAAAGCAAGTCCTAGATCTGCATTCTTTGTCTTGACGGTTTTAATTAGATCTTGGAGATTTTTAGACTGTGCTGGATCTGGAAAATGATTTGGGAAACGACTTTCTATCTCGCAAAATAATTCTTCGACGCCACATTCTATCGTGCTATAGAGCCGAGAGGCAAAATTTCCGGCAACCGCATTTCCACCATCTACAACCACACGCAATGGACGTCTTAGTTGAATATCCTCTCCAATTTGATTGAAATATTGCAATGTGAAATCTGCACTTTGAGTGCTACCAACTCCAGTGATGAATTGCTTATTTTCAATACGTTGCTGTACCCTTTCGAGAACCTCTCCTGCAAGGATCTCTCCTTGCAATAAAATCTTCAAACCATTCCAGTCTGAGGAATTGTGTCCAGCCGTAATCATCACTCCTGCGTTGGTTTCCATTTCTTGCGCGGCAAAGTACATTAGCGAAATGGGTGCCTCTCCGATGTCGATAAGATTACAGCCTGTAGCCAAGATTCCGTCCATTAAAGCAGCAGAAAGCGTAGAAGAAGATTCTCGACTATCTCTTGCGACTACTATGCTTTGGCAGCCTCGTTCTAGCACTTCCGAACCAACAGCCAACCCCAAAAGTTCAAAAAATTCTGTGTTGATTGCTTCTCCCACAATTCCGCGCACGTCGTAGGCTCGAAATGGAGAAACTACCGAAGGAGGAGGAAGAGAATTCAAACTAATCCGAGCAGAAGGAATTTCAGCCATTACAACCGCTTGGCTAGGAAGCTCCAGATCTGTAGATTTTTCTTGCGCGAATTCCAACATATTAGAGCCAAAATCCAGTGACACTGGGGTGGATGCGCTCGAAGGATGACTGGGTTTCGCTGAATTCATATCAAGGGTATGGAGGGCATCAAACGAAGAAAGGTCAGTGGATGCACTCGCGGTTGCAGAGATAACAGTAGATGGCAGAGGAGAAGAGGTCATTTCTAAAAGATTAAATACGGAAAGATCCGTTGCTGATGAAGAGATCACAGGAGGTTCGGCAACTGGTTCCGTTTCTTTTACGATAGGTTCCTCTTCAATAACTTCTTCCTGAAGTTCAGCCGGCGTAGCCACCATCTCTGAGATAAAAGCATGCATGGGTGTTTCGGGTATCGCCGCTGCAGAAGATAAAATCGTAGGCTCCACAACTCTTTTTGTTTCCGCAACTTTGGTTTCTGCAGGAGTATTTTTTTCTTCTAAAGAGGATACATCCCTCGACATAAAAACAGGTACCTTGTACTCCTTTTTAGTGGTCGGTGTAGTGCTGCGCATCTTCGGTTTTGCACTACCACCGCTCAAAGTCTGTTGAATCACTTCTAACGCACCAGCGACAGTTCTAAAACGGGTGGTGGCCTGACTCAACGTTTGGTGGTTATGCAGCTCTTTAACGAAAAGGGCTAGGATTCGAACATCATGCCGTACGTCTTTGGAAAACGAGCACTGGAGCCAACCAAACACCAATACAATGAGACCTACTAAAGCGACAAAGACGCCAAAAAAGAGAGGAAGGTGTTGTTCTTCCTGAAGGGATGCAGGATTTAGAGCATAATACAACCGCCAACGGGTACCCTCAATGTTCTGCCCAACTGCAGAAGCGGGACGAATTTCACTTTTGTTATAAAAAGTAACTTCTTGCTGATCCGTCGTGTTTTGTGTTAAAGAGACATAATTCTTCTCTTGAGCATTTCCCGGTTTGGCCGCTTTGTTTAAAATATTTTCTAAAGATTCTAAAGAAAGCAAGAGCAAAATGTGCCCAATAACCTCTTTTGAAGCCTGTACAGAACGGACAATGGCAATCGTATGTTTATTTTCCGCATACAAATGTACTTCTGCGGGTGGTTTTCCGTTTTCTGATCCACGCAACATGGCTAAAGAAGTCATGTCTTCTTGCAAAGCGTCTTTTCGCAAAAGACGCACTTGAAAAGCACCTGGAAACAAATACTTCAACTCCGATTCACGGGCTGCAACCTCAATCTTATCTTTGCCGTTAATGAGACGCGCGATGTTAATGTCTTGCGCTAAAGATTCCAAAAGGGAAACCTGTCCTTGCACAAAAGATGCGACCTCACGCGATAAAGCAGCACTTACTTGAGAAAACGCATACTTTTGCTGATGTTCGCTCCTGCTTTCTTCGTACTGGAAAATAAAAAACCCTGCTGCTAGGATTCCTAATAAGCACAAGCTCACTGCTGTGAGCAGGACTGTAATCGGACCTTCAAAGCAAGAATCTTCTTCCATGGACACATGTTTTTTAGACAAATTTGCGCTCATTGATGTTTAAATTACTTTAGAGAAATGTTGTTTTTTTTGATTCCGTAGATAACGATCGAATACCATACAAATATTTCGAATCAACAATTTTCCTCTGGGTTGTACTTGTATATGAGTGGGAGAAATAGAAAGTAGGCCATCAGCTTCCATAATGGCTAATTCTGAAATCTCAGAACCAAAATACTCATTACAATCAATGCCATGTTTTTTCTTTATTTTTTCATAGTCTAAGTAAAAATGGCAAATCAAGTCTGAGATCACATCACAACGTATTACATCATCTGTATCAAGTGCTATTCCTCGAAAAACTGCCAATCGACCTAAATCGATTTCAGCATAGTATTTTTCAATATCTTTTTGGTTTTGCGAGTAGGCGTTGCTTACTTTCCCAATGGAAGTAACACCAAATCCAATGAGGTCTGCATCCGAATGAGTAGAGTATCCTTGAAAATTTCTGTACAAAGTGCCTGACCTCTGAGCTTTTGCTAACTCATCTTCTGGCACGGCAAAATGATCCATTCCAATATAGAGATATCCTTCTGACGTCAATCGTTCAATAGTCGATTGCAAAATGGCAAGTTTTTCAGATGCACTTGGCAAATCCGAAATATGAATCCGACGTTGAGGAGAAAACATTTCTGGTAAATGAGCATAATTAAAAATGGAAAACCGATCTGGACGAAACGCTAATACCTTTTCTAGTGTTTTTTGGAAACTTTTAACTGTTTGGAAAGGCAGTCCATACATTAGGTCTATACTGATGGAAGCAAAACCTTCTTGACGAGCTGTCTCTAGTACCCTATGGGTTTCCTCTTCACTTTGAATTCTGTTTACAGCGCGCTGAACGTTGGGATCGAAATCCTGAACCCCTAAGCTCATGCGGTTAAATCCAATCGACCGAAGCCGAGCAATAGTATCCTGGCGTGCTTCCCTAGGATCTATCTCTACGGAATACTCCCCTGTTTCAGACAATGAGAAATGACGCCGAGTTTCCTCCATTAAAACTTCCATTTCACGATTAGAAAGGAAAGTAGGAGTACCTCCTCCCCAATGAAGTTGTTCTACAGTGCGACCACGATCAAACAAAGACCCCTGCAGGGCAATTTCTCGACGCAATCGGTTGAGATAGGGTGTACTTTTATTTCGATCCTTCGTAACTACTTTATTGCAGGCACAGTAATAACACACCGTGTCACAAAAAGGAATATGAAAATAAAGAGACAATGGCCTAGCAGTAAGATTACTTTTTTTTACTGCTTCTTCGTAATCGGCTGTTCCGAACTGTTCATGAAATTGCACAGCAGTTGGATAAGAAGTATAGCGTGGTCCAGAACGGTCATAGCGTCGAATAAGTTCTGAATCAAAAATTAAAGTTTGATCCATAAGCACACCTCAATACCAATCTTCAGTTTGGCCCATTAAATGATAAGCCACCAAACCAACCCATTCATGCACTACTTCATCTATTTGGAACAATGATTTAGAAAAACCAAGTGGCGGTCTAAACAAAGCATTACGACCTGTTTGAAAACCTACTGGGTATGGAATTACTTTCCAATTTAGTTTTCTAAAAACAACGGCTGCTCGTGGCATGTGGATAGCAGAAGTAACCAATATCCATACTTCATCCGGTTTAGGTTGTGCAAGAGATTGGCTAAATTCTACATTTTCATAAGTATTGCGAGATTTTTCCTCAAAAAGAATTCGCTCTAGCGGAAATCCAAGATGAGAAAAAACTTCTTTTGCAAAAGTCGATTCTAAAATATCAGAATCTAATATAGATCCGGAACCTCCAGAGAAAATTAATCGAGCTTCCGGATGTTGACGTGCTAAGTGGATAAATTCCGTGATCCGAGAAGCATTGTGATTTAGTTTAGGACTGTGCCAAACAGAAGAAGCAGAAGGATCAATCATTCCGCTAAGAACAATGATTCCATCAATCCGATTGGGTAAGACAGGAATTGGAAAGCGAGATTCTAAGGGATAAGCTAACCAAGCATCTATAGGAAGAAACATACATGCAACAAAAATTACTGCGACCGATAAAACGATCTTTTTCCCAAAGCGAGCTAAAGTTTGATTTCTAAAATACTGAAAGAGCGCGCCGAAGAAAAGGGAAAATACTAAAAAATTTGCCGGGGATGCGAACACCCAAAGTATTTTAGAAAGTAAAAATGCCATGTTTTTTCTACAGTGTAAAACAACTATTTAACAAAAAAAGGCGACCCCTACGGGCCGCCCCTTATAAGGTGTCACAGGCAAGTAACTACTTGTGCAACCCCGTTACTTAACCATCGGAACAATAAGCGGCACGATAAGCAGTGCAACAATGTTGATGATCTTGATCAAAGGGTTAATAGCAGGTCCCGCGGTATCCTTGTAGGGATCGCCTACGGTGTCTCCGGTCACTGCTGCTTTATGGGCATCCGATCCCTTTCCACCAAAGTGGTTATCTTCGATGTACTTCTTGGCGTTATCCCAAGCACCACCGCCCGTGGTCATCGAAATGGCCACAAACAAACCAGTCACGATTGTGCCAAGCAGGACACCACCTAGTGCTTGAGGCCCCAGGGTCAGACCGACTAACACGGGCACTGCAACTGGTAACAAAGAAGGAATCATCATTTCTGCAATGGCAGCTTTGGTCAACATGTCGACTGCTCGGGAGTAGTCCGGTTTGGCTTTCCCTTCCATGATGCCTTTAATCTCCTTGAATTGACGACGCACCTCTACTACTACAGAGCCTGCAGCACGACCTACCGCTTCCATAGCCATGGCACCAAAAAGATAAGGAACCAACCCGCCTATGAATAGACCAATGATCACCATGTGGTTAGAGAGATCAAAAGTTACGTGGGATCCACGAGCACTCAAGGCATGAGTGTAGTCAGCAAACAGCACTAAAGCAGCCAATCCAGCAGAACCAATGGCGTAGCCCTTAGTGACTGCCTTTGTCGTGTTACCTACTGCGTCCAGAGGATCTGTCACACTACGGACTTCTTTGGGTAGCTCGGCCATTTCGGCAATGCCACCGGCGTTGTCAGTGATGGGACCGTAGGCATCCAGAGCAACGATCATCCCCGTCATCGAAAGCATCGAAGTAGCGGCGATTGCAATACCGTACAGCTCGGCTAGGTGATAAGCACCCCAAATGCTACCGCATACTGCCAAGACAGGCAAAGCAGTGGCTTTCATAGACACGGCAAGACCTGCAATGACGTTGGTACCATGACCTGTGGTGGAAGCCTCCGCGATGTAACGAACTGGAGCGTACTCCGTTGCAGTGTAGTACTCCGTAATGACTACCATCAAAGCGGTCAAAACTAAACCGATCATGGCAGCACCATAGATTTTGATCCAACCAACTCCCATCATTGCCATCGTAACTGGCAGGAAGGCAACGGCAGCGATCACACCAGAAACGATCACGCCCTTGTAGAGGGCAGTCATGATCCTCTGGCCTTCTTCATATTTTACAAAGAAGGTACCGACTACAGAGGCAATGATAGAGATACCACCTAGCACCAAAGGATACATAACTGCGCTGTCTGCCCAATCACCTTCTTTGGACATCAAGAAACCTAACAGCATGGTAGCAATGGTAGTTACTGCGTAGGTTTCGAAAAGGTCAGCTGCCATGCCTGCACAGTCGCCAACATTGTCGCCAACGTTGTCTGCAATCACGGCAGGGTTACGTGGATCGTCTTCCGGAATGCCAGCCTCTACTTTACCGACGAGGTCGGCACCGACATCAGCACCTTTGGTGAAGATACCGCCACCGAGACGAGCAAAGATGGAGATCAAAGAACCACCGAAGCCAAAACCAACGAGGGCTTTGACGGCATCCTCAGGAGGCACTCCAAGCATGTGAAGTAAACCATAGTAACCGGCTACTCCTAACAAACCCAGTCCCACCACTAGCATGCCAGTAATGGCACCCCCGCGGAAGGCAACCTGCAATGCGTTGTTGATCCCACCACGGGCGGCCTCTGCGGTGCGCACGTTAGCACGGACCGAGATATTCATGCCGATGAAGCCTGTCAATCCTGACAAAACAGCACCCAAGGCAAAACCAATGGCAGTCCAAGTCCCAAGAGCCACAAAAATGACTACAAACAACACAACACCTACCATGGCGATAGTGGTGTATTGCCGCTTCAGGTATGCAAGGGCTCCTTCCTGGATAGCACTTGCAATTTCCTGCATCCGGGTGTTGCCCGGTGACAGTTTCAAGATCCACTGTCTCGAATAAAGTCCGTAGCCGATAGCGACTAAGGCACAGACTAATGCAAACAACAAACTCCTCATCACTAACCTCCCCTCAAGGGTAATTTGACCCGCAAAAACACCGGATTTGAGATCTATCTACAAACCCAAAATATTCTACCATGGGTGTTGCTCTCCGATTGCTTAGCTGCTACTTGACTAGAAACGGAGGGAGCTTTTTGGGCACTGCAATGTTCTGCATTCTGGCGTAAACCGGTAGACCCTGTGAGTAGGGAGGGTAATCTTCTCCCACGATCAACGGTTGTAAATATCGGCGACAAGCACTTGTAATGCCAAAACCGTCTTCAGTAATGAACTCACGGGGCATCTTCTTCTCAACATTGGCCACTTGGGCAAGTGGTGCCATGCCAATCTCCCAACGGTAAGGATCTTCTGAAGTGCGAAGAATAGCAGGCATGACCGCATTGTGACCTGCAAGTGCAAATTCAATGGCAGCCTTGCCCACTGCGTAAGCTTGGTCAACGTCTGTCTTCGAAGCTAAGTGGCGAGCAGCACGTTGGAGGTAGTCGGCAACTGCCCAGTGGTACTTGTACCCTAGTTTGTTTTTAATCAAAGAAGCAATTACCGGCCCCACTCCGCCAAGTTGCGCATGTCCGAAAGCATCCTTAGTACCTGCTTCCGCTAAAAAACGACCTTCTGCGTTCCGGACGCCTTCCGACACTACAACCGTGCAGTAGCCATGTTCGGATACTCGACGATTTACCTGTTCTAGGAAACGTTCTTCATCTAACGGGACTTCTGGAAACAAGATCAAAATCGGAATTTCTGTATCCGGCGTAGAAGCAAGACCTCCCGCTGCTGCGATCCAACCCGCGTGCCGCCCCATTACTTCTAGGATAAAGACCTTAGTGGAGGTCTTGGACATAGAAGCAACATCAAACGAGGCTTCTCGGGTAGAAACCGCAATGTACTTGGCAACCGATCCAAAACCGGGGCAGGTGTCCGTGATCGGGAGATCGTTATCTACTGTTTTTGGAATGTGAATGGCTTGGATCGGAAAACCCATGGTCTCGGAAAGTGCAGATACCTTGTGGCAAGTATCCGCAGAATCTCCACCACCGTTGTAAAAAAAGTAACCAATATCGTGTGCTCTAAAAACTTCTAATAGCCTTTCGTATTCAGCACGATTTTTCTCTAGGCTTTTCAGTTTGTAACGGCATGAGCCGAAAGCACCGGATGGGGTATACCGAAGAGCCGCGATGGAGCCTGTGGATTCCAGGCTAGTATCGATCAAATCCTCTGTCAACGCGCCGATGATTCCATTCCGTCCTGCGTAGACTTTTCCTATTTGAGCAGAATGGGCACGTGCGGCTTCGATTACGCCACAAGCCGAAGCATTGATGACTGCGGTTACGCCTCCAGATTGGGCGTAAAAAATATTTTTAAGCACTGAAATTACTCCTGGGTAGAAAAATTATTCCCCACCTTTGGCTTCGTGGTCGGCTTGCACTTGTAATAAATGCGTAATACAAGTTTTTATATCTGAGTATTCGGGTACACCAGTTCCGTACTGGGTTCTGGCTCGATAAAAGAATAAGCACCGAAAGCGGTTATCCCCAGTTTTGGAGAGCAAAAAAAAGGCACCTCGTCCTTCCCAGTAAAGCCCTGGGCAAGCTGTTAACTCGCGATCTTCTGGGTACAGGCGTAACTCACTGGTTACTTGCTCAATTTCAATCGATGTTCCATAACGACGATGGGTTGCCTCCTGCACCACACGCATTTCTTCTTCTGAAAAATCTGTTATCGGGGTCACTGCTTGCCCTCGTTGCTATTAGTTGTGGTCAATTTATTGGATTGCTAAAAAATTGAGTAGGATCTAATTTTCTTTCAGTACCCGCTAGAAACAGATCCAAGCGCAATCGCCCTTCTGCAAACAACTCGACGACACGTGGGTAAATTTTGTGCTCTTCAGTCAAGACACGCGCTGCGAGGGTTTCTTCTGTGTCACCGGGAAGCACTGGAACCTTAGCTTGCAAGATCACTGGCCCACCATCAAGCTCTTCTGTCACAAAATGAACACTTGCGCCATGTTCATTAACTCCTGCTGCTAAAGCGCGAGCATGTGTGTGTAATCCTCGAAAAGCAGGGAGTAGCGCGGGGTGAATGTTTAATATTCGGCCATGGAATTGTTTTATAAAAATAGGAGTTAAAATCCTCATGAATCCTGCGAGTACTATCAATCCAGGATCATAGGCTATTACATGCTGTGCCAATGCCTCGTCGTATACTTCCCTAGAGGGAAAGTCTCTGTGACACAAGACCTCCGATGGCACACCCGCTCGATGTGCACGAGTCAAGGCAAAAGCGTTCGGCTCATTACTAATGACTCCAACGATCTTGGCTACCTTACAGGAGTCAAGCAATGATTGGAGGTTACTACCTCCTCCTGAAACAAGAACTACGGTACGCACGATATAGGTCTCAAGAATCTAAGGACGTACTAGAAAACTCATATTCCATACTTTCTGAAGGAATTTGTAAATAATCTCCTTGGATAAAGTCCACCCCATATTGCCAAAGTAGACTCAATGTATTGGCATCAGAAACTGATTCTGCAATGGTACGTTTTCCAATATTATGTACTTGTCCGTTGAGTGTACGTACCAAAGTTTGGTTTCCAGAATTGCTTAGCAGATTACGAATCAGGTCACCATCAATTTTGAAATAATCTACGTCAAGCTGTCGCAATGGTGAGTCATTTCCTTCCGCTTTAAGACAATGGCTCAAAGCAAAGCTACAACCCATTCCACGGAGTTGAGTGATCAAATCACGTACTCGCGGCATATTTCGTTCTGCGAGCGTCCCTCTTATTTGTAAAACTAATGAACTCATTGGTATATTGAAAGATTTTGTAATTGTTTCTAACCAAGTAGGGAAGCCTTGGTCTAATATGCTGCCTTGGGAAAGAACCACTAGTAACCAGATAGACTTCTCCACTTGCTCAGAAAGTGCTTTCAATGCAGTAGATAAGACCCAACGGTCTACCGCAGTCTGGAGAGACGTTTCCTCCGTTGCCTGCATTACTCGTTCTGATAAATACCGGATTTCGTTCTGATTTCCAGAACTTTTGAAACAGGGCAATACCTCGTAAGCCCCTGGACTATCTTCTCGTAAGTACAAAATCGGTTGATAGAGCAGAGACAAACCGCCTGATTCCAAAGCAAGTCGAAGAAATATGACTTCTTCTGGGGAAACAGACTCTGGAGGTGGCAAGGGTGGAGGCGGAGGTGGTATGGTTTCAAAAAATCTTTCTTCGGTAACCACCATAGGAATTAGATCAGCTTCAATATGAGGTAATATCTGTGGTAAAAATTGAGGGGATAAGTTCAGACTGCCAATGGAAAGGTTAGAAATGATTACTTGAGTACAAGGTTCCCCATCTAATACTGATTGTGAAAATTCTATTTTTGCAGGGAATTGTGTACCATCCGTGCGCAGTGCTTGAATTTCTAAAGGTTCTAACGGTTTTCCTGTAGGTTTTGTAACCCGTAAACGTTCTTTTAATGTGGGACGTTTCGATGAAGGCACCATGTCTAAAAGTGTAAGACCAATGACGTCTTCTTCGTTTGAAAAACCAAATATTTGGAGGTAAGACAAATTGGCAAAAACATGAACACCTTCTTGTATGTAGGCAATGGCATCCCGAGAGTTTCGAAGTAAAACTAGGGAACGTTCTTCTAATCCTTTCAAGTTTGAGGCACAAATTTCTAATTCACGCCTTAATTGTGAGATTTCTAATTCTCGGCGCACTACCTTTTGTAAAAAAACATCTGGTTGACTTGGCACGATGTCTCTAGCACCCGCTTCTAATGCCTCCAATCGTTGAGCAGTAGAGATTTCATCTGCTATCACGATGACTGGAATGTCTTTTTGCTGAAGTATACCTATTATATTAGCGATCGGAACCTCTGTAGATTCCGAAAGAAACAGTATAATGTCCCATTCTTGACCTTTCAGTGCAGTTTTGAACCGATCTTCTTCTTGTACTCTTAAATCTCGCAAGGCGTATCCTGCATTTCGCAGATGATTTTTTAGAACTTCTGCATCATTCCAAGAATCGCTAAAAATAAGCAATCGTACTATGTCCCCTTTGGCCATTTAGTTACCCTCAATATATTTTGGAAAAATTCTAATGAGACACTTTTTGTCGAATCGCCATGATTGCCTGATTTCTCAAGGTCTTTAAGAGTGTAAGTGGGTTATTTGTATCTAACATACCAGATCGGTTGTGATCTGCGTAAATCAACCCAATAGGGTTATTGTTCACAAAAATTGGGTAAAGCACAACACTGCGTGCTGGAATTAGCACTCTAAACCAGTTTGGAATCAATCCTGCGTATGCTTTATCATCAACGTCAAATACAATGATATCTTGTCTTTTTGTGATTGCAAGAGTAAAGATATCTGGTTTGTTCCTTAAAGAAATCCGCATTCCTCTCCGAATTTCCTCAATTTCTGCACCAAAACCAAAACGGACATGGACTGCTTCTCGATTTTTATCAAGTACTAAAAATAAAACATGGGCAAAACCAAACCCACGATAGATAGTTTCTAGGATGGTCATTAGTATTTGATTCAAATCATACTCTTCTAACAACGCATTAGAAATTTCTTGAATACTATCCTGCAACATTTTTTCTATAGATGCTTCTTCCGAAAGAATAGGTACCGGCGGAACGTTGATTATTGTTGACGTAGAAACAGAATTTTCTTCAGAGTCTTGAGTACTTTCTTCTACGTTTTCTCCTGTCTCTGAACCGGAAGCAATCATTTCTGCTGCATGTTGTAATTTTTTGAAATACTGGCTGCCTTCTAATCGCATATTTACTGATTCTGAGAACCTTCGGACATTTTGTACCGCAGCAGTGACAAGTTCATCTACATCCTTACTACCAATCGATAAGAAAGCACCAAAACGATTCGCAACATATCTCAATTTTTCATTTCTGACGTCGTCATCACAAACGGTAGCATCGTTAAATTCTCTGGAAAAGTTAGCAAAAATTTTCAACATTTCTGCATCACTATTTGGTTTTCCAATTTTTCCCTCTGGAAGAATATCCATACTTTGAAGAATGCTATCTGGAAATTGCCATGCTTTAGAAATTCCTTGACCAATTTCTTTTGTAGTAAGCCCGATTACAGAATTATAAGCTGTGGCTTCGCTTGCACCTTTTCTTTCTATTAAATCTCGGATTTCTCCATATTCTTCTGGAAAGTAATAAATGGTAAGGAGACGGCCAAGATTATGAAACATAGCGCAAATAAAGGCTTCTTCTGGGTCTGAAAACCTCATTCTCTCTGCCACATCTTTACAAAGTACTGCATTGAAAAATCCAGAGATGACTCCATCCCGAAGTTCCTCACGTTGTTGTCCGTTTTTAATATGTTCCATTAACACCATGCTTAGTGCTGCCATGCGTACTTGTTCAAAACCAAGTAGGGCAACAGCGCGAGAAACTGTAGTAATTTTTGTAGAAGAACGTCGATATAAAGGCGAATTAACTAATTTGAGCAATTTGCTCGTCAAACCGTAATCTTTGAGAATGAGATTGGCTAAGTCTGCTGTCGAAGTTTGATCCGGACGAATTGCGCGTTTATTGATTTCCATAATATGGTGAGAAAGCGCGGGAAAGTCTGTTTTGAAACGCATCCTCCTGAGTAAAAAGTCCATGGCTCCCTGTTTATTAATGGGAACATTTTCTTTTTCTTCTTCTTCCTTCTTTTGTTCTATTTGAAAATAACCTTCAATGGCTTTTCTCATAGCCGCAGCATTTTCATAGCGTGCGCTGGATTTTCTTTCCAATGCCCGCATGATGATGACATCTATATTTTTATCTAAATCTGGATTTCGAAGAGAAGGCGGATCAATCGGATGGTTAGCAATGGCATTGATAATGGCAAACTCGTTAGTTTCTCGAATGACTGGTTGTTGAATTAACATTTCAAAAAGAATGAGGCCAAGAGCAAAAATATCAGATTTTTCGGTTAATGGACTATTGTCAAAATGTTCTGGAGACATGTATATCAGAGATCCCCACATCCCTAGGGAAGCATCTTGACGCGAACCAATCATTCGAGAAACACCAAAATCCATGATTCTAGGATTTCCTGCGCGATCAACCATGATGTTATGTGGACTCAAGTCCCCATGCAAAATTTTGTTAGCATGAGCGTGGCCTATGCCCGCCAAAATTTGGTCCATCATGCTTAAACAACGAGCGATCGGTAGTGGACCATTTTGCTTCATGTATTGCTTAAGGGAAATGCCTTCGATAAATTCGAAAACTAGATAAGGAGAACCATCCAGTTCTCCTACTTCGTAGATTGGAATGATATTGGGGTGGCTAAGTCGGCTAACAGCCCTTGCTTCTTGTAACAACATTGCTTGCCGACCTTCGGCAGCATTTGGTTGAATCCGTAACGTTTTGATAGCTACATTGCGTTGTAATTGTGAATCTTGGGCGAGGTACACCACCCCCTGTGCACCTTTTCCCAGTTCTTTTAAGACCAAAAAACGCCCAATAAAACGAGTTGGCGTAGGAGGCATCGTATCTTTTACTGGTCTGACAGGCGGCATCGGAGCAACTGGTAAAACCTAGAGGAGGATAGTATAGAGATTTTCCAAACAATTACTTTGCCAAACTTGATATTTACATTTGCCATATTTGAAGTGGCCTGCTCAAAAAATCAGATATTTCTAGGGTTAGATCAGGTACTCTCACGTTTGCAGGGCAGAATCGATTGCTGATGAAAAGCGATCCTGAAGGCATTTCGAAACACGCTTTTTCCCAAAGTCGGGACATAGGTGCTGGAGACAGAAAACAATACACCACATCGTAATTTTGAAGAGAAAAAGACCAAAAGTCTCCCCAATATACTTGGCAGTTTTCTTTTTTGCGAAGACGTATACGAGACAACAACCACGGAATAGGTGCAGATTCTATGCCATCGAATCGTCCTTGAGGGTGGATTTCTGAAAGTTCAGAAATCACTCCTCCAAGCCCACAACCTATGTCCAAGAAACGACAAGGCGTAGGTAAAATTTCGGCTAATGCCTTTATCGCGGAACGACCTGACAGATACAGAGGAACACGCTCTCGGAACGCGTTCCTTTCGACCAACCAAACTGCAGAAAATGCACCAAGCCAAACTAGAGAATTCACCGCGGCCGAGAAGGATTTTTGGGTTTTGAGGAAGGTTTCGTAGTATCTAGTTTTGAATCTGGTGCTGGAGGTGCCGAAACTACTGGAGCAGTCGTAGGAGCCTTGGGTACAATGGCAGCCGGAATTTTAGGAATACTAGGTTTAACAGCAGTAGGCACCGGCGGAATAGTGGGCGCACTGAGACCAGGAATAGCTGGCAGTTGAATTGGCGAGATGGGTGCAAACCTTGGCGCGCTAGGCGGTGCTAGTGTTGGGCCACTGGGTTTAGGTACCATCAGTGTTGGTGCGCCAGCCGGTGGTGGAGCTGCTCCTTTACCAACTTCTAAGCTAGGGCCGCTGTTTTCTACAAGTTCTCTCTCTGCACTCCGTTTCATTACAATGATCGAAATACGACGGTTGACCGGACTCATGGTATCTTTTGGATCCATTGGAACACTAGAGGCCAGCCCAACTACTCTCAAAAACTTCTCCTCTTGAATCCCCCCAGCGACAAGAGCGCGTCGCGCTGCATTTGCCCTATCTGCGGATAACTCCCAGTTGCTGTAACCCCGTCCTCCTCCACCAAAAGGATGCGCATCTGTATGACCTGTGACGCTAATATGGTTTGGAAGTTGATTGATAACAGGTGCAATCTGGCGAATAATTTCGGTAGCGTAGGACTCCATACGTGCTGAGGCTATGTCAAACATTGGCCGCTTGGATTCATCTACGATCTGCACTCGGAGCCCTTCTGTCGTGATGTCAATCCGGAATTGTTGATTAAATTGTTGTAATAGGTCACTGCGATTGATCAGGCTTTGTAGTTCTTCCTTGGTTTTTTTTAGTTGAACAACCTCTTCTGCTGCGATTGCTTCTTCTGAATCACTCTCCGCTTCGGAACTTGCGGTAGATCCGCCACTTTCTTCAGCATCGGTTTTTCCAGTGTTAGAAACGTGAGAGCCTTCAGATTCGCTAGAAGCAGCAACCTTGACGTCACGTTGTCCGGAATTGGTCATTTTTACTTGACCTGTTTTCTGCGTAAGATCATCACCGCCTCCAGGCATGATTCGGGTAGCATCTCCGGAACCGCTCCCACCACTCATAGAAGGTTTCCAGGGATTCATGAAAAAGTCAGCAATTCCCTTTTTATCACCTTCTGAGACCGATCCCAATAGCCACATGAGCAAAAAGAATGCCATCATGGCGGTTACAAAGTCAGCGTAGGCTAACTTCCAAGCACCACCATGGTGCCCTCCACCACCCTTTTTAACTCTCTTAATAATGATTGGGCGTTTTTCGTCGGTCATGATCTCATACCTTTTTTCAGCCCAGGGTGTTTACCCCTTGCCTCCCTTGAGCTTATCTTCTAACTCCTTGAAACTAGGCCGTTCAGTGGAATACAACACTTTCCTAGAGAACTCAACTGCGATGGGAGGTGCACAGTCATTAAGGTAGGCAATCAGACCAACACGGATGGCTTGATAAAACTTTGTAGATTCTTGTGCCTGACTGCCAAGTAGAGAAACAAGTGGGGAAATAAATCCGTAGGCTATCAAGATCCCCAAAAAGGTTCCGACCAAAGCTGCTGCAATCAACTTACCTAGTTCTGCGGGAGGAATACCTACAGATTGCATAGTATGAACCACACCCATGACTGCTGCCACGATTCCGAAGGCAGGCATTCCGTCTCCTAGGGCTTGAAGAGCATGGATAGGGATTTCTAGTTCGTGGTGATGGGTTTCGATGTCAACTTCCATGAGGTTATCAATTTGGTTTGAATCCATACTGCCCCCCGCCATGAGCCGAAGATAATCAGTGATAAAATCCACTGCGTGGTGGTCTGCAAGAATATTAGGGGCTGCCTGAAAAAGCGCGCTATTGTGTGGATTGTCCACATCTTCTTCAATGGCCAGCAAACCAGATTTCCGAACCTTGACGAACACGGAGTAGAGCAGGGACATCAGCTCCATATAAAGTTCTTTGTTGTACTTAGAACCCTTGAGTGCAGCACCCAGCGCACCAACTACTGATGCAATAGTTTTTGAACTATTCGCCGCGAGAAAAGCACCCATCGCAGCACCAATGATGATAATAAGTTCCACAGGTTGGTATAAGATTCCAACATGGCCGCCGGCCATGATAAATCCACCGATGACTGCGCCCAAAACCACCACATATCCAATGATGACAAACATAGTATGATTGCCTTACCTCGTTGACTTAGTCGTCAAGATTTATCTAACAACACTGAAGGACTACCCCCATGAGAATCAAAACTCGTTACTTTGGCGTTCAAGAGGTAGACCCTCAGACGATGCTCTTCTTCCCGGAAGGATTGCCAGGATTCGAGGAGTACCACCGATTCAAACTGTTTCACGAAGATGGCGAACGCCCGATCATTCATTATCTACAATCTTTGGACGATCCAGAAATCGTTTTTTCAGTAGTGGAACCAGATTGGCTAGGTCTGAACTACGAGTTGCCCCTCGCACGGTGGGAATCCACGGTTCTAAAATCTTCTCCATCCTATGATTCCAAAAAAAAGGGAATAGGGGAAGATCCAAAAGAGGGAACCAGTCCACTTTTAGTACTTGTGATGCTTTCTGCAACACAAGAAGAAGGTGACGGGCCGCGCATTCAACCTCTCGTCTCCCAACCTTTAGTGGTTAACCCTCAGACTCGCCGAGGTCTGCAATTGCGTCTCACACGTGAAGATTTTGAAGTGCTCCTAGGATAAGATTCGCCATGTTGTCTAATGTTCGCATCGTTCTGGTACGCACTAGCCACCCGGGCAACATTGGCGCGGCAGCACGCGCCATGAAAACGATGGGGCTGCGACAACTATGTCTGGTTTCCCCAAAAATATTCCCAAGTTTGGAAGCCACTGCACGAGCTACCAGTGCTGAAGATCTAATTCAAGAAGCTAAAGTGTACTCTACCCTCGCGGAAGCTGTTTCAGATTGTGGCATGGTGATCGGCGCAAGTGGAAGATCAAGGCATATTCCTTGGCCTGAACATACCCCTCGTGGTGCTGCTACATTGGCATTGTCTCAAGTGGCTACGGTGGCCATTGTCTTTGGTAATGAGTCCACAGGTTTGAGCAACGTAGAACTAGACCAGTGTCATGCACTTTTACGTATTCCTACCCATCCTGAACATCGTTCCTTAAACGTAGCCGCAGCCGTGCAAATTGTGGCGTATGAGCTGTATCTAGCTGCTTCTGATGTTCCAAAAGTAATAGAAACTCCCTCAACTCCAGTAGCTACTTTTGAAGATATAGAACGCCTTTATGTTCATTTAGAGGAAACGTTGATTAAAATCGGATTTTTGAATCCAGAACAGCCTAATTTGTTGATGCGTCGTCTCCGCCGGTTATTTCAGCGCGCACGGCTGGATACTACAGAAGTGCAGCTCTTGCGTGGCATTTTACGGGCAGCGCAGGAGTGCTCAAGTAATTGTAGCTGAATTAGCACAAAACGGTGAAATCGTGTTCTACGAGACATCCTCCCGCCTTTGGCGTACTCCCACTTGGCAGGGGGAGAGTTAGAGTTTTGGTTCATGAAACTCCCCTCTTTAACGAAGGAAGGATGCCCGAAGGGCGGGGTGGTTTCTGCCAGAAACCCTCAAGTGTTTCCATTTTACGCTGATTTAGTTATAATTTTTCAAGAAAGATTAAATTGTTTCGGCACTTCTGGTATCGTCAACTCAAATTGCTCTTCTGAGATTTTAGCCAAAAAGAAACCGTTTTTCAGTGCTTGCTCTGCAATTATTCCTTTTGTGTCCACATAGGCAATCATTCCGTAGAGTGTTTTATTCTTGTTAGGACTTTCACTTGTCTTCTCATAAGGAGTTGATTTTGCGTATAATATGAACATGATTACAAAACGACGCTACGTGGAGTATCTAATAAGTACTCCAATCAATTATACGTGTACAAATTTAGCTGAGCATATGGAAGAAACGAGCCATGATGCGATCAACGATTATTTAAAGAGAGAACAACATACTGCACGCCATATTTTGCTTCCTAATTTGTTAGGATAAAAATGTAATGGGGGAAAATGTCTTAGTTTTGGAAACACAAAAAAAATTTTTTGTAGGACATGGTATGTTCTTCGGAATCCTAAAACCTTTATGAATCATGAGGGGACTAGAATGAAAACTAGATACTTCCAATTTGTGGCTCAGGGACGACCAATTCAGATTGGTTTAATTTTAAACACAGACCAATCTAACCATCGCTTTGTTTCTCAACATTTGGATGCTGGTTCCTTTTACGAACCCGACGTATCTCTGTTTTTAACAAAATCCGTACGAACTGCTGATATTTGTATAGATGTGGGTGCGAATCTTGGTTTTCACTCCATGCTCATGGCAGGTCTCGTGGGACACACCGGCAAAGTATTTTGTTTTGAACCGGATCCCAAAAATCTTAACGACCTACACGCTAACACTTTACTTAATTCCTACACGAATCGAGTCGAAGTTATACCAAAAGTGGTTAAAAATCGACAGGGTGAGACGGAATTCTACATCCACGATTTGGATTCTGGAGGCAATGCGCTTTGGGATCCGACAAAGTGGCCTGGAAGCGGAAGTGCCAAGATACCCCAGAGAATAAAAACAGAAGCAACGACACTTGATAAAGAGGTGTTCTGCCGTGATCTACGAACTCCAATCCGTGTTCTTAAGATTGATACGGAAGGTGCAGAACACACTGTGCTTCAAGGAGCGGAGACTCTCCTGAAGGCTGGTTTGATTGAGTACATTGTTTGTGAATTGCATGAATTCGGTTTAAGCCAAATGGGTAGTTCTCAGGACGAATTGCGTCGTTACGTTCTAAAGTTTGGATATGAAACGTTTGTGCTTGGTCACAAAGGGACATTGCCGCGATTTTGCCCACCTGGTATTCGGATTCGCACTCAGGGGATCTCTAATCTATTATTTACCAAAGCTAGTGCACTTTCCCAAATTTACACCGAAACAGATTTTCCGATCAGGGATTATTAGCTAAAAGATTAGGACTTTCGCTTGTCTTCTCATAAGGAGTTGATTTTTCGTATAATATGAACATGGTTACAAAACGACGCTACGTGGAGTGTTCTGGTAAGGGTATTTGCGTAGTAAAAATGGATGATGCAAAGACTGTGACGGCCAGTTTTAAGTATGCCCAGACAATCGATACCATTACCATGAATCCTAAAACTTTGAGAGTAGGAGACTCTGCTATTCTGACTGCCACGTCAACTTCGGGTCTACAGGTAACGTTTACCTCTAAGACGCCACTCGTTTGCAACGTAGTCGGAAATAATGTCAAAGGGATTCATGCTAAGACCTGCAGAATCGAGGCAACGCAACCAGGCAATGCTAATTACAACGCGGCACCTCCAGTAACTAAAAATGTCTCAGTAGGCAAAGGGAACCAAGTCATTGGCCCAATCACGTTAACGCCTCCCACTCTACACATTGGGGATACTGTGGTTGCGAGTGCGACTGCCAATTCTGGGTTGCCGGTGTCTTTCTTCTCACAAACGCCAGCGGTGTGCGACACCTCTGGAGCACGTGGTACCACAGTGTTGGAGTCCGATCCGAGTGCGCAGTCGATCGTCATCCATGACGCTCTCTCTACGCACGTAAAATCGGTTCACGGTTT
>Ga0268283_1000491_pt1 | contig 25762 bp, 17 predicted proteins | sample saktaG_13_FD_190140 | JGI IMG/M metagenome (GOLD analysis project Ga0268283, IMG submission 190140) | Saline water microbial communities from Sakinaw Lake, British Columbia, Canada - sak_2013_06_06_36m | ecosystem: Environmental > Aquatic > Non-marine Saline and Alkaline > Saline ... | reverse complement strand
ATTTCTATTATTCCGCTCAAGGTTCTTCATTACCGAAAAATATGTCAGGTAATCATTGCACACCATCCGCCAGCCCCTTCTCCTTCAGGAGAAGGGGAGTTCACTACTCCACCACCACCTTCTGATTTCCCACTTCCTTGCTGTTATACAGCAGCCTGAAAACATACATCCCCTTTCGCCAGTTTGAAACATCCAGCCCCAATTCGGTTTCGTTGCGGGGAACCTCCTTTTCAAAGACTTTTTTACCGCTCAGATCATAGGCCTCCAGCAGGCTGGATTTCCACTGATGATAAACGGTGGTGGATGGGATATTGCTGCTTGTGTTTGTAACCACCAGGTATTTTGGCATTTCGATGGTGATATGATCCCCGGCCGGACTTGGATAAACCTTTAGTCGGGTGGTTTCAGGATTTTTGAATGGTTCTTCAATACCTACATACACATTATCGCAATCGGGATCGACTGTATCTGAGACTATCGGATGCGGGCAAAGGCTGTCATAAGTGAATGGCTTCGTATAAATACTATCGTATTCCAGATCGGAGTTTACTTTTACCGCATAAATCTTCCAGGTACCACCGATGGCGTCGTTGCCAACGGCAACAAATTTGTTATCAAAGGTTTTTGAAGCCCACCAATAACTATTTGTTAAATGAATGAGCTCTTTTATTTTTCTAACATTCCCTACTGTGTCTGTTTTAAAAAAAACATCATGTGTTGTATCATTGACCGTCCAGCCACCAACCATTACTAATAATGAATCATTCAGGAAATCAATTGAGCTTAAGCCGCCATAAGTGGTGCCAGGAATAAGCGTGCTGTTATATGAAGCTGTTCCATCGTAAAGTACTTTTACAAAGGCAGGGGCATGACCACTGTTCAGAACAACCTGGTTCCCGGCTTCATAGTAATTACCGGATTGACTTTTTATTGCCTTCCCGGGCCAACCATAAAAATAATTATTGGCACCATAAACCAAATCCCAGACTTGATTACCCGCTGTATCTGTTTTGATGAAATAGTGCCGAACAACCGCTGGTTCCGTGGTTCCCGGATCAGGAAAATACCGGCTTGACGAAATTAAATATCCATCATTATCAACCAATAAATCATATGGTTGATCATCGTAATATAAACTATCCATAGGATAAAACTGATGCCAGATCAGATCACCTGAACTGTTGAATTTGAAAAGGGATACATTTGAGATGGGATTGGTCAAAAAGTATCCTCCGAGTAAAAGATAATCGCCTTCCGGGGTGGGTTTTACACGAAGTCCCATATCGTAATTATTCGGGGTAATCAATGTCTTACACCATTCAATTTCAGCACAGGAATTAAGCTTGATAATAAAAGCATCAAACGAACTATTGAACTTGGTCCAAGAACCACAGATTATACTCCCCCCATCTGTCGTTTTTTCAATATTAGACGACCCGATGGTATAAGTTCCGTTCCCGATCCTTTTATCCCTTATAATATTCCCATTAACATCAGTTTTAAATATCCATGAATACTTGTAATTCTGGATCATCCCCAGAAATGCAAAACCTTTATCATAATCCTCAATCACGTACCTTCCTACTGCATCTAAATCCATTCCGTATATGCGCACCCAATCCTGTCCTTTTGATTGAAGAGTACATAAGAAAATACAGGTTAAGCAAAGTAATTTTTGCATAAATAATAGATAAATCGTTACCTGCCTTAATATAACATATGCATTTATTCTAGAACAACAAGCTTTTTGTTATCCAGTGTTTTACCATTCACCATTAGTGAACATATATATGTGCCCGAGATAAAACCTGATGTATTTATCAACTCTTGATCTTGTCGTTTAATCAACTTCTTCACTAAAACCGGACTCCCCTTGATATTTGTCAGAATAAGGAGAACTTCGTGTTTATTGCTGAATTTCTCCTTTAAATTGTATTCAACAATGACATATTGTTTAGCGGGGTTTGGAAAGACCTTTAGGTATGATTTGTCAGTAAATTTACTAGTCAAATATCTTTTTTTCTCTTTGGAGGATTTTAAATCATCCGGAAGCAAAATCGGTTCATGATAATTCAATTCTCCGCGTGCGATCAGAATATTTCTAACAATGGATCTCACCGGTTCATGATCATTAGCGTAAAGGTTTTGAATCAGTGCCAATGAAGCAGAATCCATCGTTAATATATTTCTATTATTCCGCTCAAGGTTCTTCATTACCGAAAAATATGTCAGGTAATCATTGTGCACATCTATCTCCTGTTGATCAAGGTTGAGGGATAAAGGAATAGCAACAAGTGTGTTGTTTAAGCTGCTGGTATCTCCTGTACTAAGGTATTCAAATGCAAGGCGGTATTTTAAAGGTAAATCTGGTTGATTCTGCAAAAGTGCAATCAGACTATCATGAGAAGATGGGTTAATCGTATCATTCTGATAAAAATTGATCAGATCAAAAAGCGCTTGAGCACGTTTGGCTTTATGGGACGCCAAACCGGATTCCATTGCCTCTTTTGCCGAAACGATATCTTCCCCGGCAAGAATTTCGGCCATCATCGAATCGGGCATGGGAATATATCGGTTGTTCATTTCGGCTAAAACCTTATCAGAGGTTGCTGACTGGGGATTAGCCACCAGCACATCGCGGATTATCTCGTTAGGCAAAACATCTTCTTTCGAAATGGCAGATTGCATTGCAGTGTCGGAGAGATAAGGCGACTTGTTGATAAGTTGATCCCGGAGTTCAAGCGACTCGGGTGGAGTGCTGGATAGAATTTCGGAATTTAATGTTTCCGAGTTTCCTCCGTCAATTAGTGCATTTAACTGCAATTCCTTATTGATGATTGTATCTGATTCTTTCGTTATCTCGTCCTTAAGATCAGTCGTGTTTATTCCGCTACCAATGAGTTTTGATGGACAACATCTTGTCGAATCAAAATTCCAAACGGTAGGTCTCACGGTGACATTAAAATAACAATCAGGTCGAACTTTATAGGGAGCATTTAAGGGTTGAATATGATGATAATATTTAAACCTTGCCCCAGTGTTATTAATATCTGTTGGGATTTGAGTATTTGTATGCTGAAGGGAGAAAGTATTCCCCGCTGGGCCGGTTTGTGTAAGTGAATCTCCCTGGTAAAGAGCAATTCCCCAGTCGTTAACATGATTCGGATTACTGATGGATACGAGGTTATCGTATTTTGTGTTGATAAAATCATTGCATTTCAACACCAGTCCTGTCATCCCGCTGCTGCTTCGGTTTATATCCTGGGAGTTGATCCCGTAAGCGATATCAGTGAAACAGTTATTATAGATTTCATTGGGATCGGCACCCGAGTTATTGACAATGATTCCCAATGAATTCGGAACCCTGCCGCCACCCAGAAACGTCGAAACAAAACGGTTCTCCTGAACCTTATAAGCCGTGCAATGATCCAGGTAAAGTCCGTAGCAGGTATCCAGAGCCAGAACCAAGCCCGGTACCATCAGGGTATCCTGGGTGATGGTGGCAAAATCAACCGCCCCAAGGTAAATGCCGCGGTAATTACCTTCAAACCTTGTTCTTTTAACATTGATCCAGAACGAAGGATCAGCGTTGACTGCAAGAATACCATACCGTAATCCTGAAAATGTTGAAGGATTTCTCAGCGGTTTGGGACAGGGGGAGATTGAACCCTTGCAATATTCAAACTGATCAACCTGGTAACTGGCGTTGATACTGTAAATACCGTTGCCGCTTCTTGGGTTTGGTATGGTTGGTGTTTCGTTTTTCGTGTTACGGAAAGTGCATCCTTTGAACATAACGCCGCGTACATCAAAAAGACTAACGAAATCCCTTGGATTTGAAACCCCGTCGATAAATTCGCGGGTAGTTTCGAAAATCATGTTGTTAAACCTGCTTGAGTTAACCCTCGAATAGGACACAAATTTTACTGCTTCAAAATTGTTGCGGAAAATACTGCTATCCCCAATGATGATCCCGCCTGTGGATCTCCAGTCGATTTCTCCGTTTTCATCCGTGCGGCAGGCGGCAACTCCAATACGTGCGTTTTCAAGAATTGCCCTATTTTTAAAGATAGCGCATCCCTGCAATGGCAGCCCCTGAACCATGTTCGCATGACCCCAAACCTGAACCCCCTGCCACATGCTAAAACATGCATTGGTTAATGTTCCGCCATCCACGATCAGTTTTGACCCCGGTCTGATCATGATTCTTGCCATAGGCGGAAATTTAACCGTAGATTTAATGGTCAAAGTGCTTGAATCCGATAATAAAATGCTGCGGTCCATGGTTACATCATTGGTCCAGGTCTGGTCTGTAGTAATTACAAGCGGCTCATTGTCAAAGTTACAACTTAAATCGGCTTCCCATACCCCTCTTCCAAAAGTAGCGATTTTCATTTTGGTTCCAGCTTCATTGAATTCAATATCTGTAATAATCGATGAGGGCAACCCCTGGTTTAAGGATTGCCATATGGAATCAGTTCGTCCCCGAAAGAAAATACCGACATCGGTTCCGACCAAAACACCATCCAGGGTTTCTTTGCCGTATTTAATACAATTTATCGGAAATTCCGGCAGGTTATCCGACCAGTCCTGCCATTGTTCTCCCCCGTCCTGAGAATGCAGCACCCGGTATTGCCCTGATTGATTAAAACCTCCCAATGAAACCCATAATTCATTTTCATTTTTCGGGTTGCCGCTTATACCAGTTATTCCATAGCATTGGAGAACAGTGAAACTGCCTATATGGATTGAGTTAATATTACTTGTCAGATCTGTCAGATTGCCGGAAATATATTTTAGGAACTTTTGATTCTGACACTCCCAGCTATAAATAGGCCCTTCATAGGCGATATATATCATATTTAAATTATGGGGGGGGATATACATGGCCGAAACAGGTTTTTTGCAATTGTCTTGTACAGGTGCAGGATCAACAAGCATGTAAAAGGAATTCTTTAATTGATCATTTGATTTGTAGATACTGTGAAAAGCCTCGAAAATTGTATCTTTCTTGGCCGGATGTATGATAATAGGCTTGTTCAAAATGCTTTTTTCATGGACGGTACTATCGATTGTTGTCGACCAGTGATCACCTTCATCTCTTGATTTCATAGTGTAGGTCGTTCCAGTCCCAAAGCTGGGTCCATAAATTATCGCGGGGGAATGATAATCCAGTTGAACATCTCCTAAATCTCCGCATCCTCCACTATGCGTCCAATCCTCATTTTTCAACTTTTCAAAACCGTTATCCATGATACCACAAGCAGTGATTTCCTTGATTGAATCGGCCAAGCCGATTCCCCATATTTGCGTAATGACCAAACCCTCACCGTTTAAGCTGGTCCAGGAATTTATTCCATCTGAAGATTTTGATATCCCTCCGTCGTTTCCGGCAAAAATAATATCATTGTTTCCAGCTCTGAATATTTTAGCATCCCGTGTATCCGGATGATAGTTCAAACTACTTGTTTCATATTGTGTGTGACATACGTGGTTCCAGTTTTCGAACCGGTCAAAAGTATTTCCTCCAAAATATATTTTATTTGGATTTACGGGTGAAATAAGTAATTCAAATTTAAAGTATCCTATACCTGAACAATTATCGGTAGAATTAAATGGAAAAAAAAGATCAATTTTCTTAACCCAATTGTTATTCTCGAAGCTCCATAATTTCAATCTTGTACTATCTATTCTGTTATTTATCAAATCATTGCAGGAAACATACAATAGATCGGGATGGGCCGCAGTAACGGCAATTTCAAATCTTTGGGTATGAAGGGTATTTCCGTTATTGGGTAAAATAGAGTCGATTCGTGAAATTTGAATGAGATTGGAGTCTAAACTATTGGCATTGGTTACTTTCCATACACCCGCATTATTCCTATTGGAATAAAAACAATAATCACTTGCAATATACAAGATTGAATGATCGTTCGGTTTCATTTCAATATCCCGGAGATATCGGTATTCAGCATTATTATAAGTTGCATCTCGCGGGACGGTAAATAGCTTCTTCCAACTCTGAATTCCTCCGGAACCGCCATCATCGGTTCGATAAAGACTTGTTCCTATCAAAGCATAAATTCTCTGGGAATTGGTCGGATCAATTAATAGCCGGTAGGTTGATAAGCATTGTCTTGGTTCAACAGGGAAAATATTTTCCCAACTTTGTCCGCCATCGTTGGTTCTGTATATACCGGTTCCATAACTAAAATCCCTTCCCATGATGTTTCCACCGGTGCTGAAATAGATGACATCAGGGCGAGACAGATCACCAACAATATCAGTAATGCCATTTAAAATAAAACCGGCATCATCCGTAATATTATTCCAGGAAACACCACCATCTGTTGTTTTCCAAACGCCGGATGAGTTTGTTCCGATATAAATCGTTCTCATGGTTTTATCAATAACAGTATCCACATAAACCGCGGATACCAAACCAAGATTCTGGGTAGAGAGGTTCTTCGGGCCAAGTGTCCTCCAGTTTGGGGCAAATAAATCGATACCGGATGACTTTTTCTTTTTTATAAACCGATCCCTGGCTTCCAGGGCAATTTTAAAACTTCCTGACTTCGCAACATCGTCACAGTATACCCTGTTTTTCCAAAATTCCTTCCATCGAATATACTGCGTATATCCACCATCTTCTTCCTGTTTCAAACCCGGATTTGTAACGTACAGGCTATCCCAGGAACTGATTAAAGAATAATAATTCAGATTGGATTGAGCGCTGCCCTGATGAGAGAAAAACAAGGCAAATACATTGACAAGGAATATTATTCCTGATAACTGTAAATTCAATACTTTCATGGCCGTGTTTTTAGGATTTCGTCTCCACAAATACTAAAAATCGTGCCAATTAATTAATTGCCTGAATATCAATATTAAAAAGAATTGTGAACGATAAATAATTCCGTTTTACTGTCAAAATATTTTACACTACTGTCAAAAATATTTACACAGTTCCTCCCAATTCACTTTTCACTTTTTCAATGATCCCACGGTTGCCATCCAATCTGACCATGTCGCCATCCTGAAGAAAGCGTTTGGCTCCTTTGGCTCCGACCACGGCTGGGATTCCGTATTCCCGGGCAACCACAGCGCCATGTGAAAGCGGGCTGCCGATTTCGGTAATAAGGCCGGCGATGATGCTGAAATAAGGAGTCCAGCCGATGTCGGTAAAGGAAGCGACCATGATCTCTCCTTCTTTGAGTGCTTCCGCATCATCCAGGCTATGGATAATATGTGCCCTGCCTTCTACCACACCGCTGCTGACCGGGGTTCCTTTTAATTGTCCTTCCTGAATCACAATTTCCACTTCCTGTTCAAGCGGTTCAGGAATGCCAAAGCTGATTTCTTCAAATACCAGTTTGTCGAGTTCGGGTAGGATCTCCCTGCGTTTTCCGGCTTTTTTTCTCCAGGCAGCTTGTTGGTCCCTGATCAGCAACCCGATTTCTTCATGGGTAAGGAAATAGATCTGATCGGTATCATCCAGTAAGGCTTCAGAAACCAGCATCCGGGCAAGATGCCGATAGGCTTTTCTTACCGTGTTTACCATTTTGATGGATAATGCCTTGGAGATTTCACGACGGGCAACCGCTTTACGGGCTGTGGAAACCAGCATTCTTAAAACGACCCGTTTAAAAAGCGGCAGGGGACGGAGTACATCCGCGATTTCTTTTTTCAGGTCATGACGAACATGTTTCACATCTCCGACCCTCACTTTGGTTTGAAGGGTCTGAATGAGCTGGCGGGGATTTTCTTCCCAGGTCTTCTCCCGGAGTTCTGATTCTCTCACGCAACGATGGCCATGCCGCTCAATGAAGGTGTTAAACTGTTGCCGGATCTCTTCGGGAGCATCCTGCTGCAGCATGGTCAGGGCATCGCTTTGGGATGCAAGGGTGAAACGTTCGGAGAAAGCTTTGTCGCGTCTGATCAGATTGGCAAAGCGTTCCAGGGATTTTACCGCATCGGCGCTTTCTATTTCCGGGATATCGAGGAGCAGCATGGTGGCCGTATGGTGATCGGTGGCAGATGGCACACGCCTGTCATCGGTCATGATGCGCATGAAGGTCGAATACAGGGTTCCTGATTGGGCGGAGGTCATCAGGTGGTGTCCAAATCCGATGCCCAGCTGAATCCTGGCCTTTTCCAGCAGTTTATGCAAGTGTTCAGGGGTTCCGGAAGTATCTATATGGAAACCTGACTCGAGTTTTTTCAGCTCAATAAGGTGTTTTTTGGCACGAACGGTATTCCGGAGTTGTTTAAAGAAGTTAAGGATACGAAAGGGGAGGATAATTTCAGGTTTTGCTTCTATCCCCGGAAATATTTTTCCGCTCAGTGCAAACTGCACATCTTCGGCCTTGTTCAGCCATACCCGTTTGGGATAGTCCATCATATTCGTCATATTGATGAACAGGCGGTTGTAGAACATCTGAATGTAACGCGGAGAACTGCGGTCTTTAAGTTTATAAGCCCCTGCTTTTTCAGCCAGCAGGGTCATGCCGTAATCAATGGCTTCGGCGCTTACCGAGTAGGTGAGGGGCGTTGCGACTCCGGGCATCATTTCGCCGATATTCCCGAGGGTCCAGATATCCTTACTTTCGCCCCTGGCAGCGTCAAATTCATTGTAGTGCACTTCTCCTAGCGTGGTGATCGGACGCACCTGAAGCCAATGCAGGCTTCCTTCCTGGTCAATGGCCCATTCGAGGTCGACGGGTTTACCCAGGCGGACTTCGGCTTTTTTGGTGCCCAGAAGGATTTCCCTGAGGTGGTCCTCGTTCAGCAATTGGCCGTTTTTCCCTGCTTCGGCTGCAAGGTTCGAACCGCTTCGGAACAGTTCATAATGATGGGCATCTTTCATCCCGCTCACGAGCGCTTCTCCCTGGCCTGAAATGGCGTTGACCAGTATTTTATCGCGGCGGTTGTTTACCGGGTTTGCTGAAAATACCACACCGGCAACCTTTGCGTTGATCATGTTCTGAAGAATGACCGAAATCCGGAGATCGGCGTCGGTCACCAGCTTGCCTGAATATGATTTTACCCTTACCGCTTTGGATGCTTCAATACACCGATGGATGGCCGATTTGATTTCATTGAAAGTGCCCAGGTTCAGATAAGTTTCAAACTGGCCGGCAAAGGATGCCGTATGCCCGTCTTCGCTTACAGCCGAAGAACGTACGGCTTTGAGTCCCGCTCCAAGCGAACGGAGGTGCTCTATAAGCACTTCATCATCGAGTAGTTCCATACGGGGATGGATGAGCACAAACGCATCGGGAACCTTTAATCCGATTTCCCTCAGCATTTGCAACCCTTTGGCTTTCCCGCCTACCGGTTCGTCTTCAATATCCTGAATAAACCTGATCAAAATTTCCTTAGCCTAAGTCGTATTTATCGGCATGGAATCCGAATTCCACCATGCCAAGCCCATCGGTTCCGTCAAACTTGTAGGTCCCGATCCCTTCTTTCATCATGTATTTTCCGTCGTGCAGGTAAGGAAATTCCCCGTTTCTCCAGAACTCCAGCCGGTGCGTTTTCCCGCTTCGCGTATGGATATCAATAAATCCATGATCGGGGAGAAGCCTGTCTTTTGAGACTGTTTCCAGGTCGGTGCACTCCACAATGGCATCCGTGGATCCATCCGGTGCGGTGATAAACCCGGCGATAAGTCTTCCCAGGAACTGCCATTTGATGGTGGTCACCGTCCAGTGATACCCGGCGTCGGAAATTCCGGTGATCCAGTAATGCCGGTCCCAGGTGAGCCAGTTACGCGACCCGAAAGAATGGTCGCGGGAGGCCCTCATATTGAGGTTGTACGTTTGATCATTGAGTATGATGCTGCCTTTGAAATTCCCGGTTTGCTCGTAATGAACCTGGTGGGTGTCTTTCATGTTATGGAAGAATTCCTTGTTCCATTTTTCATTGGCGATGGCATTGGCGATCAACTGCTGATCGGAACTCTTCGCATAATCGTACACCGGGTGTTCTCCGGTGAAAACCAGGTTCAGTTTGCAGGAATGCGATTTTCCCTCTTTATCCTGAACATCACCGTCATACATCACCCGCCAGATCTTTCCGGTCTCTATGGGTTCGTATCTCAGATTCCCTTGCTGGAACCCTTCCCCTTCGGCTCCCGGATCCCGGGTAAGCCCAAAATATCCAAGGTCTTTCAGGAAAAAATCAAACCAGTATTCGTTTTTTCTTTTCGGGCTGCGAAAAGCCATCCGCGTGATGAAAGCATTCCCATCCTTGTCGCTGCCGTAAAAATACGAACTGTCGTTGGGATAGGGCTGGGTTTGGTCTACATGTTTCTGCTCGAGTACATCCACAGGAAATTGGCGGCTTTTGGTTCGTTTCACCATCTGCCGGGCAATGAGTTTTTTGATCATTCATTCAGATTTAGGGTTGCAAACTTAATAAATCATCCTGAAATAAGCGTACCTTTGCAAATTCTTTTCATATATACTTATATAACTTATTTGCATGCAGGAAATCAGGAATGTTGCCATCATAGCGCATGTCGATCATGGAAAAACCACCCTTGTCGACCGTATTTTATACCAGGTCAAGTTGTTCCGCGAAAACCAGGAAGTCAGGGAGCTGATTCTCGATTCCAATGATCTGGAGCGGGAAAGGGGGATCACCATTCTTTCAAAAAATGTTTCAGTAAGGTATAAAGGTGTAAAAATCAACATCATTGATACGCCCGGTCACTCTGATTTCGGAGGGGAAGTGGAGCGCGTGCTGAATATGGCCGATGGAGTGCTCATTCTGGTGGATGCCTTTGAAGGCCCCATGCCGCAGACCCGTTTTGTGTTGCAGAAGGCGCTTGAACTGGGAAAGAAACCCATCGTGGTGATCAATAAAGTGGATAAACCCAATTGTTCTCCCGATGAGGTTCATGAAGCCATGTTCGAACTCATGTTCAGTCTGGATGCCAGCGAAGATCAGCTTAATTTTCCAACGGTTTATGGTTCTTCAAAGCAGGGGTGGATGTCGGAAGACTGGAAGAAGCCCAGCAAGGATATCCATTATCTCCTCGATACCATCCTGGAGCATATACCGCCTCCGGTTCAGTTGCCGGGTACCTTGCAGTTGCAGATCAGTTCGCTCGATTATTCTTCCTATGTAGGCAGGATTGCCGTAGGCAGGATTTCGAGAGGCTCCATCAAGGCCGGGGACCAGGTTTCCCTTGTGAAAAACGATGGGACCATTTTGAAATCCGTTATCAAGGAATTGTATCTTTTTGAAGGTCTTGGAAAGGAAAAAGTGAAATGGGAGGTGGAAGCAGGAGAAATATGCGCCGTACTGGGACCGGAGAACTTCGATATCGGGGATACCATTGCCAACTTCGAAAACCCCGAAGGAATGGCCCGTATCACGGTCGACGAACCGACCATGAGCATGATTTTCACCATCAATAATTCTCCTTTTGCCGGAAGGGAAGGGAATTTTGTAACCTCCAGGCATATCCGTGAAAGACTTTTTCACGAGATTGAAAAAAACCTGGCTTTAAGGGTAGAAGAAACAGACACTTCTGATAAATTCCTGGTATTTGGAAGGGGAATTCTACATCTCGCGATACTGGTGGAAACCATGAGACGGGAAGGATATGAATTCCAGCTCGGACAACCAAAAGTGCTTACCAAGGAGATCGATGGTCAGCTTTGCGAACCGGTGGAACTGCTCAAGGTCCAGGTGCCTGAAGCTTTTTCGGGCAAGGTAATCGAGATTGTTACCAGGAGAAGGGGTGAAATAACCCATATAGAACATAAAAACGACCGGGTCATTCTTGAATTCAATATTCCGGCCCGCGGCCTGATCGGGCTAAGGAATCCGGTTCTTACATCCACAGAGGGTGAAGCGGTGATGGCCCATCGTTTCAAGGCATATGAACCCTGGAAAGGAGAATTGCAGAGCCGTATCAACGGTTCCCTGATTGCCATGGAAAATGGCATGGCCATCACCTATAGCATTGATAAGCTACAGGACAGGGGAAAGTTTTTCATTGAACCCGGTGAACCCATTTATGCCGGGCAGGTGGTAGGGGAGAGTACCCGGGGCGATGACATCGTGATCAACCTCACAAAAACAAAAAAGTTGTCAAACGTCCGGGCCAGCGGTTCCGACGATAAAGCCGTGATCGTTCCTGCGATCCGGTTCTCTCTCGAAGAAGCCATGGAATATATTCAGGGTGATGAGTATGTGGAAGTCACGCCAAAATCCATACGCCTTCGTAAAATTATTCTCGACGAGGTTGAACGGAAAAGAAGCCGGAAATAATCAGGGTTTTTCTTTGATTCCGAGCGCGGCAAGTCCTCCCTCCGCGGTTTCCTTGTATATGCGCGGAAGATCATGCCCGGTTTGGCCCATGGCATGAATTACCTTATCGAAACTTACCAGGTGCTGACCGTCCGATAACAAGGCATACATATTGGCATCCAGCGCCCGGGCTGCTCCGAAAGCATTGCGTTCGATACAGGGAATCTGTACAAGTCCGAAAAGGGGATCACAGGTAAGTCCGAGGAAATGTTCCATGGCAATGGAAGCGGCATATTCTATCTGCCTGGGTGTGCCTCCGAACATTTGTTCCGCAGCGGCTGCAGCCATTGAGCTGGCGCTGCCCACCTCTCCCTGGCACCCGACTTCCGCCCCTGAAATGGAAGCGTTGGTTTTGATGAGGTTCCCGATCAGTCCGGCCGTAGCCAGTCCTTTCAGTATTTTTTTATCGCTGAACTCGTACTGGGTTTTCAGTAAATACAATACCGCGGGTATTACGCCACAGGAACCACAAGTGGGAGCAGTGACAATTTTTCCTCCCGAAGCATTTTCCTCGGAAACAGCCAGGGCAAAAGCAAAAGTAAAGGCACGCCGGGCAAGGGTCCCTTTGAAACTTCTGGCTTTGGTATAATAGGACGATGCTTTACGGGGAAGGTTCAAGGGGCCGGGTAAAACGCCTTCTGTGTCGATTCCCCGTTCCACGGCCTCCTGCATGATTTTCCATACCTCTGCCAAATGATTCCATAATTCGGGGCCCTCATGCAATTCAACAAATTCCCACATGGTACGACCATTTTCTTCGCACCATTGCAGGATGTCGGTCATCAGGGTCAGCGGATAGATTTTCTTCAATGGATCGCGTTGGCCATTTTCACTAATGTCGCCACCTCCTATGCTGTAGGTGGTCCATTCGGCTGTGACCTGTCCGCCGGGATCAAGGGCTTCGAACTTCATTCCATTGGGATGAAGGGGAAGAAAATCATCAGCCCTCCATACAATCTCGACCGGAATCGGCTTAAGTTCTTCCAGGATCGCGATGTCGGTATAATGGCCCCTGCCGGTTGCCGCAAGACTCCCAAACAAGGTGACCCTGATCTTTTCTGTTCCGGGATGGTGGTTTTTAAATTCTTCAGCCGCTTTACGCGGGCCCATGGTATGGCTGCTCGAGGGACCGTACCCTATTTTATAGATTTCCCTGATCGATTCCATGCGGCTCAGCCGGATCCGGGCAGGGTAAAATAGAAGGTGGCGCCTTTACCGACGGCACCGTCGGCCCATATTTTCCCTCCGTGACGGTCGATGATACGCCGGCTGGTGGCAAGGCCAACCCCGGTGCCCGGAAAATCATCCTGGGAATGAAGCCGAACGAAGGCAGTGAAAAGGTTTCCCGCCAGGTAAGGATTAAAACCGGCGCCATTGTCTTTTACATAAATCACCTTTTCTTCTCCTTTTTCCATGGTTCCTACATGAATGGAAGGATGGTGGGTCTTGGATGTGTATTTCCAGGCATTTCCCATGAGGTTTTTCATGACCACCATCAGCAGGCTGGAATCTCCTTTCACGATAATGCCATCTTCGATTGTGACATCAATCTTCCGGGACGGATCATCCTGTCTGATCCACTCCATCACTTTTCGGGTGATATCCGAGAGGTTAACTTCCTTTTGCTGAAAATTAATGTTTCCAGAGCGGGAGAATTGCAGCAAATCATTGATCATGTCCGTCATGGAGCGGATGGTCGTAAGGATGGTATCCAGGTAGGAATTGTCTTCCTCACTGAATTCGGCTGCATGGTGCTGTTGAATCAATTGGGCACTCACGCTGATGTGGTTCAAAGGCGTACGCAGATCATGGGAGATGGTGTAGGAGAATGCTTCCAGGTCGCGGTTGGCAGTCATCAGGTGCTCATTGGATTGCTGCAGCTGTTTCTGGGCTTCGAGCAGCGCCTGGTTTTGTTCGATGGATGTTTCGTAAACCGACAATAATAAATCAAGGATTTGTTTGCGTTCGGAGTTGATGGCATATTTACTTCCCTTGAACATGATTTCCAGTACCATGTCGGTATTTCCGGCACTGCGCAACTCACGGTTGGCAAGCAGGTAATTGATCCGTGAAAGGAGGTATTTGGCTTCAAAGGGTTTTGTAATGAAATTATCGGCACCAGCCTGCAGTCCCCTGATGATATCCAGGGGGTCCTGCAGAGAAGTCAGCAGGATGACCGGTATTTCAACCAGGGCCGGGGTCGATTTTAATTTCTCACAGAATTCGTAACCGTCCATCCCGGGCATCATCACATCGCTGATGATGAGCATGGGCAGGTTTTCTATGGCGGCTTCGAAAGCCTCATTGCCTTCGGTATACACCTTCACCTTATAACCGTGATCCTTGATCAGGGTTTTCACCATGGTGGCTTCAATGTTGGAATCTTCCACGACCATGATGTATCCTTCAAGTTCCCTTGTACGAAACAGATGACTCATATTAACTCATTTTAATGACTAAATCGGCTAAACGGCATGAATAACCATATTCATTATCGTACCAGGAAATGACTTTTACCAGGTTTCCACCCAGCACTTTTGTCAAACCTGAGTCGAAGATGGAGGAATGCGGATTCCCAATGATGTCGCAACTAACCAGGGGTTCATCGAGGTATTCAAGGATGCCTTTCATGGGGCCGTCGGCGGCGGCTTTCATAGCGGCATGAATTTCCTCCCTGGTCACTTCGCGGTTTAATTCACAAGTAAGGTCGATCAGGGACCCGTCGGGGGTTGGAACACGTACGGCAAAACCATCCAGTTTTCCTTCCAGTTCAGGGATGACCAGTCCGATGGCTTTGGCAGCCCCGGTTTTGGTTGGGATAATGGAAACGGCGGCAGCCCTTGCCCGGCGCAAGTCCTTATGGGGTGCGTCGAGGATGATCTGGTCGTTGGTATAGGAGTGAATGGTATTCATCAAACCTTTCCGGATCCCGAAATGATCATTCAGTACTTTTGCAATGGGAGCAAGGCAGTTGGTGGTGCAGGAAGCATTGGAGATCAGTTTCATTTCAGGGGTGAGGGTATCGTCGTTGACGCCCATTACAATGGTAGCATCCACATCTTCCTTATTATCGGAAGGTACAGAGAGCAGCACTTTTTTAGCTCCGGCCGTGAGGTGTTTGCTGAGTTTTTCACGGTTACGGAAAATGCCGGTACATTCCAGCACGATATCCACTCCAAGGTTTCCCCAGGGCAGGTTTGCAGGATCTTTTTCAGCCAGCACCTTCATTCTTTTTCCGTTTACGACCAGGAAGTCTCCATCCACGGCAATTTCACCCGGAAATTTTCCATGAACAGAGTCATATTTTAAAAGGTGCGCCAGGGTTTTTGCATCGGTCAGGTCATTGAACGCTACGACCTCCACACCACTTTTCTGTAACAATGCCCTGAAGGTAAGTCGTCCGATCCTTCCGAAGCCATTGATTCCCACTCTAATGTTTCCCATAAATATTGTTTTTATTGTATTAGAAATTTTCTGATTTAATCTTCAAAAATAATGATTTAAGGCAAGCCCGCAAAACATCCGCGAAAATTTTGTAATTATTCAGAAAAAGCCGTAGTTTTAAATTAAATTTGCTTCCGTATGCAAAAGATATATATCGTTTCCGATGGCACGGGCCGTACGGCCGAACAAATCCTGAATGCTGCCATGACCCAGTTCCCCAATGCCAGCGTGGATATCATTCTGAAACAGGATGTACGTACGGAGGATCATATCGAGGAAATTGTTCGGGAAGTGGTGGAGAACAAGGGATTCATTGTGCATACCCTGGTTGCCGAATCCCTCAGGGAAAGCGTTTTACGCATCAGCCGAATCCACAACATCGATGCCATTGATCTCATGGGACCGCTGTTGTCGCGGCTGACCCAGCATCTGGCCAACTCGCCCACCGGAGAACCTGGCCTTTTTTTTCGTCTGAACAAGGAATATTTTAAGCGCATTGATTCCATGCAATTTGCTTTTACGCATGACGACGGACAGCGTTCCTACGATTATGAAAGGGCGGAAATTGTACTGGTAGGGGTTTCCCGGACTTTTAAAACGCCCCTGAGCATTTACCTCGCTTTTAAGGGCTGGTTTGTGGCGAACTATCCCATTGTTCCCGGAGCGGATCTTCCTGAAGAATTAATCAGATTAAGGGTTGGACAGGTTTTCGGACTGACGACCGAACCCCATGATCTTTCCTCACTGCGTTCGGTACGCCAGCGTTACCTGGGTGGGAATGCCGGTGAATATTCCTCTCTCGAACAGGTCAGGCGTGAATTGAATCACGCCCAGCAAATTTTCAATAAATTTCAATGGCCGGTCATACCTGTCACCAATAAGCCGATTGAGGAGATCGCTTCGGAAATTCTGACCATCAAGCGGGGTATTGACCAGCCGGAAGATCTGTATAAAAAATACCCGCTTTCTGATCCCGGAAAGCCTGCCGGTTATTAAAATTTACTTTATCTTTGCTTACTTTGACAAAAAATCCTGATCCGCATGTCAAAGACCAATTATATATTCGTAACAGGTGGCGTTTCCTCTTCCCTCGGTAAGGGGATCATCTCTTCCTCCATCGCCAAACTGCTTGTCGCCAGAGGTTTCACGGTGACCATCCAAAAGCTCGATCCATACATCAACATCGATCCGGGCACCCTGAATCCCTATGAGCACGGGGAATGCTTCGTGACAGAAGACGGGGCTGAAACCGACCTTGACCTGGGTCATTACGAAAGGTTTTCGAATGTGCCTACTTCACAGGCCAACAACGTTACCACGGGCGTGGTTTACCAGTCGGTCATCACCAAGGAGCGGGAAGGCGAATACCTTGGGGAAACGGTACAGGTCATACCCCATATTACCGATGAGATAAAATACCGCATCAAGTTACTTGCCAACCGTGGCAATTATGATTTTGTGATCACCGAAATAGGCGGAACCGTGGGCGATATCGAATCACTGCCTTTTATTGAAGCCGTTCGCCAGATGAGATGGGAACTGGGTACGAAATGTGTGGTGGTACATCTCACCCTGGTGCCTTACCTTGCAGCCGCCGGGGAGCTGAAGACCAAACCCACCCAGCATTCTGTGAAAACCCTGCTGGAGTCGGGGGTTCAGCCCGACATCATCGTCTGCCGCACCGAAAAGCACCTGAATGAAAGCCTGCGCAATAAAATCGGGTTGTTTTGCAATGTATCCCCCTCCTCTGTCATTGAATGCATCGACGTTGAAACGATTTACGATGTTCCTGTGCTCATGCGGCTGGAAAACCTGGATCTTGAAATTCTGAAAAAGACCCAAATGCCTTTCGACACGGAACCGGATCTGAAGGATTGGGAAAAATTCCTGTATACCCTCAAGCATCCTGCCGGCGAAGTAAATATCGGTTTGGTGGGCAAATATGTCGAACTGAAGGATGCCTACAAGTCCATCAATGAATCTTTTATTCATGCAGGGGCCGCAAATGAATGTAAGGTAAATGTGAAATTATTCCAATCTGAGTTTCTGGATGACTCTAATGTGGAGGAAAAGCTGGGTAAGCTGGATGGAATCCTGGTGGCTCCGGGTTTCGGTGAACGCGGCATTGAAGGTAAAATAAGCGCCATACGGTTTGCCCGTGAAAAAAAGGTTCCTTTTCTTGGAATTTGCCTGGGGATGCAATGTGCGGTCATCGAATTCGGAAGAAATGTACTGGGCTATCCGGAAGCACATTCAACGGAGTTTAACAAATCTACCCCCTTCCCCGTGATCGATATGATGGAGATGCAGAAGAAAATCTCCGGACTTGGAGGAACCATGCGTCTTGGCGCGTATCCCTGCAAGCTGAATACCCTTTCAGTAGTTTATGGAATTTATAATCAGGAAAACATAACCGAGCGACACCGCCACCGCTATGAATTCAATAATGAATATCTGAATGCATACCAGCTTGCAGGTTTTGAGGCTGCAGGAAGAAATGAAAAGGACGACCTGGTGGAGATCATGGAATTAAAGGGTCATCCCTGGTTTATTGGTGTTCAGTTTCATCCCGAATATAAGAGCACGGTCGCCCGTCCGCATCCCCTTTTTGTAAGTTTTGTAAAAGCAGCCAAGGAATACGCTGCCAGGTTATGAGTTTTTTTGTACTTTTGCACGTCAATTCCCCTTTTCATGAATAAAAACACGGTTATCGGCCTCGTGCTGATTTTTGGCATCTTCCTTCTCTACAGTTACCTGATGAGTCCTTCCCAGGAACAGTTGCTTCAGCAAAAACATAAAGCAGATTCTACTTACATTGTGAATAAAGCCCATAGCGATTCCCTGACCATTGTTCAGGCGAGAGCGCTGGCCATCGCGAACGCCCTGGAAAAGCAAAAGATCCTTTCCGGTGGGAAAAACATTGATTCGACCACCCTGAAACGTCTGACCATGAAAGATGAACTGGGTGTATTTTCCAATGCGTCTGTGGGAAAGGATACCAGTTTCGTTTTGGAAAATGATGTTTTCAAACTCCGGATTTCCACCCTCGGCGGTAAAATCAATTATGTGGAATTGAAGAATTATCTCACCTGGGATAAACGCCCCACGGTGCTGATGAATAATGATTCCCTTGATTTTGGACTTACATTTTTTTCCAATAACCGGATTATCAGGACCGACAATTTATACTTCCAGCCATTCTGGCCCGATGGTCAGAAACCCGGTCAGACGCTTAAGGTTAGCGGAAAGGATTCTCTCCGTTTCGGAATGCGACTTTTCGTAAATGCAAGCGACACTTCCTTCGATCGTGGGAAATACATTGAATTCATCTATACCCTCAAAGGAGATGCCTATATGCTGAGGTATACCGCAAATTTCGCCGGTATGGCCGACGTCATGGATCCTTCCACAAAATACCTTATCCTGAACTGGAATGATAATCTTAAACGCCAGGAAAAGTCGCTGAAAATGGAGCGTATGAACACCACGCTTTACTATAAATACTTTGAGGATAAAGTGGATTATCTTTCCGAAACGAAAGATGCAGAGAAATATCTGAAAAATGAAAGGATTAAATGGCTTTCCTTTAAGCAGCAATTTTTTACCAGCACGCTGATAGCGGAAAATTTCTTTAGTGAACCCAGGCTTCGTACCCTCACACTGCCCATAAATAATAATTACCTGAAATCCATGAACGTGGAAGTGGGCATCCCTTTTATTCCAAAGGATAACAAGCAGATCGCGATGCGGATGTATTTCGGCCCGAATAAATTCTATACCCTGAAGAAATACAAGCTTGGCCTCGAAGAACAAATTCCGCTGGGATGGGGCTTTTTCCTGATGGCCTGGATCAATATTTATGCGGTAATCCCGGTATTTACTTTCTTCGGCAATTTTGGATGGAATTACGGGATCATCATCCTGATCCTCACCATCCTTCTTAAAATCTTTTTATTTCCGATCGCTTTTAAAACTTATAAGTCTTCAGCAAAGATGCGGGTGTTGAAACCGGAAATTGATGAACTGACCAAAAAGTTCACCAAAAAGGAAGATGCGATGAAGAAGCAACAGGCTACCATGGAACTTTATAAAAAAGCTGGAGTCAACCCGATGGCCGGCTGTATTCCCATGCTGCTCCAGATGCCCATCCTGATCGCGATGTTCCGCTTCTTTCCTTCTTCCATCGAATTGCGGCAGCAGGGATTTTTATGGGCAAAGGATCTTTCTTCCTATGATTCCATCTGGACATTTCCCGGTGGGTTTTCCATTCCCTGGTATGGCGATCATGTGAGTTTATTCGCACTGCTTATGACCATTTCCAGTGTTTTTTATACCCGGATAAACGACCAGATGATGGGTTCTTCCCAGCAGCAGATGCCCGGGATGAAGACCATGATGTACATGATGCCCGTTATGTTCCTCTTCTGGTTCAACGATTATTCCTCCGGACTGAGCTACTATTACCTTCTGGCAAACCTGCTCACCTTTGTACAGATCTATATCATCCGTTCCACCATTGATGAGAAGAAACTGCATGCCCAGATTGAAGCCAATAAAAAGAAAACAGTCAAAAAATCCGGATTTCAGAAAAGGCTGGAAGATATGGCCAAGAAACGCGGTTACCCGGTTAAAAAATAATTCCGGTCTGAGGGTTTAAGGATTTTGGTTGAACAGCCTCAATGGGCTTGCTTTTTTTCCAGGTATTTCAGAAAAAGCGCTAATCCCTGTTTCTTCTTTTCATCCAACGGGTAGGAGATATTATCTTCCAGGTATGCCAGACAATCCTCGCTGTCAGGAAGTTTATCCTTGAAAAACTCCAGGCTCCCGGCTTTCCGTTCAACTCCCCAGGCAAGCGCGTTTGCAAAATTTTCAATAATTTCCCTGGGTATTTCCCTGATCCCGGTCCAGATGGCAAAGACGAAAGGCAGCCCTGTAAAGCGAATCCATTCTTCTGCAAGATCATACACATAAGGATAGGTTTTTGACAGTGCAAAAGTTTTATCCCCGATTGCAACCAGGGCCTCAGAAGGGTTTAGTGTAAAAACTCCCCCTGGTTTCAGATGCTCGTAAACAGGCAGGATATCCCAGTACCGCTTCGCCAGAACCTTGACCAGTTCCACCGAAGTGCGGGAATCGAAATCCAGGAATATTGTTTTGATTTTTTCGAGCGGTTGATGTGAAAGCAGCAATACGGTTTTCACTTTCCTTACGGCTCCGATGCAGAAACCGGAAACAAGGTCGTGATCGCCGAGCTCATGGAGCGCTCCTGCCGGAACCAGCGCGATATCGGCTTTGCCCAGTTTCATTTTTTCAGCGCAAACGGAGGGAATGTCAAGGTCGAGCCTGAAATTTTTCAGCATGCCTGATTCCAGCAACCCATAAACAAATGGGAAGGTGTTCAGGTAAGAAACGGCCGAAATCTGCAATGGTTTCATGTTCTTTTTTCTTTCGCAAAATTAAGGGAAAAGCGATTCGATGCGCCAATATATGTCAATTTCTTTATCTTTGCTGCCGTTTATGCAAAAGAAGTCAAACCCAATTCTCTCCCTCCTCATCCTTTTTCTTTTCCTGTATAATTCAATGGGCTACTACCTCATTTTTGAATTGAACAAATACAGGGTCAAAAAGGAAATCCAGTCTCTTGCAAGGATGAATCCTGAAGGGATTACCATTCTGGAGATTCTGAATCCCGAACAGCATCCGGATTTTAACCGTCCGGAGGAAAATGAAATCATTTTCAGGGGAAAACGGTACGATGTGGTAAAAGAAACCCGGGAAGGGAAAACCGTTCAGTTTCATTGCAAGCGTGATTATAAAGAAGAAACTCTGCTTTCCTGCTTTACAAGGATGAATCATTCTAAGTTTTCACAAGAATTAGAAGAGCAGCTCATTAAAATTGCATGGCCCCTGCCAGCCCTTGAACTTGGAAAAAATGTGGTTTCCCCGCTAAGGTATCCGACCTTCAGCCTTACACTTTGTTCGGTTTTTATCAAACCCCTGAGTCTTCCGCCGGAATCCGTCCAGTTTTTTTATGAGTGATCCGGGAATGCATCTCCGGATTGGTAAGGATAAGTTTTCACGAAACCGGATGGTTGCGGGGAAGCATTTTTTTAACCTGTAAAACGAATGGTATGAAACTCAAATTATTGATAATATCTTTTTTAGCCTTTCTGGTTTATGATGGTTTTGGTCAGCAGGTAAAGGTTTTCGACAAATCCGATCTGCAGCCGATCGTGGAGGCAACGGTTTCAAATGCCGGAAAAACCCATATGGTTTTTACCGATGCCGGAGGCGTAGCTGATCTTTCCATATTTCCGGATACCTCTCTGCTTACATTCTCTCATATGGCTTTCCAGGCTTATTCGGTAAAAAAATCAGCGCTGGCACAGCAGGCCATGAAGGTTTATCTTACCGGGAACATCATAAAACTGGATGAATTTGTTTTTTCGGCCAACCGTACGGAAGAAAAGAAAACAGATCTACCGTATAAAATCGAGGTGATCCAGGCCAAGGATATCCAGTTCGGGAATCCTCAAACTACGGCCGGTATGCTGGAACAAACCGGGGAAGTATTTGTTCAGCAAAGTCAGATGGGTGGCGGAAGTCCTGTTCTCCGGGGATTTGAAGCCAACAAGGTGCTCCTCGTGGTGGACGGGGTACGAATGAACAACGCGATCTATCGGGCCGGGCACCTTCAGAATGCCATCACGGTGGATCCTTTTGGTCTTTCTTCCACAGAGATTCTTTACGGTCCGGGCTCGACCCTTTATGGCAGCGATGCCCTGGGGGGAGTGATCAGTTTCATGACCAGGAGCCCACAGCTTTCATCCAGCGGGAAAATGAAAGTCAGTGGAAGCATTCTGGGACGTTTTGCATCCGCGAACCTGGAGAAGACAGGAGGGGTGAACCTGAACCTCGGATGGAAGAAGCTGGGTGTTCTCCTGAATTTTTCATACAGCGATTTCGGCGACCTTCATGAAGGAAAGGTACGGAATCCGGCCTATGGCACATTCGGCGAACGAAATGATTACGCAGAAAGGATCAATGGAAAAGATTCCACCCTGAAAAATGACAAACCATGGATACAAAAGCAGTCGGCCTATTCACAATATAATTTTCTTGGAAAAATTTTATTCAGGCCCGGAGTCCACAGCAGTTACCTGCTGAATGTCCAGTATTCAAATTCGGGCAATATTCCGCGTTATGATCGCCTGACCGAAATGAAAAACGACAGTACCATGAAATATGCCGAATGGTATTACGGACCTCAATCCCGTTTGTTAGCTTCACTGAAAGCGGAATATACCCAGAATGGAATTATTTTCGATCATGCTTCAGTCATCCTTGCCTGTCAGAACATTCATGAAGACCGCGTACAGCGCGATTTCGGCAGTTCAAAAAAGAAATATAACCTGGAAACGGTGGGGGTGATTTCCCTGAATGCTGATTTTGATAAAAAACTGGCTTCCAAAGATAATTTGCGATACGGAATAGAATTTGATTTCAACAAAGTCGGGTCCGCGGCCCATAATGAGAATATTATAACCGCAGTTTCAACCGGTGACCGGGCGACCCGCTATCCGGATAAAAAGGCAAACATGATGTACCTCTCGGCTTATTTATCAAATAACTGGAACATCAGCAAAGTAATTGCTTTTTCACAGGGTTTGCGCTTTAATTATGTCACATTGAATGCAGTTTACTCCGATACCATGGTGAAAATCATGAAAATTCCCTTTAATCCTGACCTAAGTCAGAAAAATGCAGCCCTAAACGGTTATCTCGGTCTGGTAGCCACCCCAGGCCACGATTGGAAATTTTCGCTTGTCGGATCAACCGGTTTCAGAGCACCCAATATCGATGACCTTACTAAACTGAATGTGGTAAACGGTCAGACCATCGTCGTTCCAAACCCGGATCTGAAACCAGAATATGCCTACAACCTGGAACTTTCGGTAGCTAAAACCTTTGTTGGCAAAGTCAGGCTGGAAGGGACTGCATTCTATAACTGGTTGCGCGATGCCCAGGTGATCGCACCCATGAAATATAACGGACTTGATTCGATCGTAATGGATGGCTCCAAATACCTGACCCTGGCACCCGTCAATGCAGGAAGAGCATATATCTGCGGCATACAGGGAAGCCTTCTGGCCCAGGTCACCCGTTCATTCTCCATTGTCAGCAACCTGACCTACACCTATGGTTATGATGAAAGCGGCGGATCTCCGCTCGACCATATTCCCCCGGTTTTCGGAATGACTTCTTTCCGTCTCGAGCTTAAAAAGTTCAAAGGCGATTTCTATGTCATGTATAACGGATGGAAAAGGATCAGTCAATACAGTCCGGGAGGAGAAGACAATGAAGCCTATGCCACTCCATACGGGATGCCTTCCTGGTACACCTTAAACCTGAAGCTGAGCTACCAGATTGAAAAGCATGTAAATGTGGAGGTAGGGATGGAAAACATCCTCGATGAAAATTACAGGAAGTTTGCTTCAGGCATCAGCAGTCCCGGAAGGAATATCCTGGTTGCCCTCCGTGCCAATCTTTAACAACTTCTGATGGACTGATAAGACTTGCGGGATAATAAGTGTTGAACCATCGTTGACGATCACAAAATCTGAAAGTGCTGCTTTCTCCTTATCTTCCATCTGAAAATGAATGCGTTTCAGTACAGAGTTGCCATCGATTTGGTCGCGTTTGATGACCCTTTCGATGGCAATTTCTTTTGGACAAGAAACATGGATCACAAAATCAAATTCATTTCTGAATCCGCTTTCAAAAAGGATGGCCGCTTCCTGTATCACGTAAGGAGTTGCTCCGTATTGCCGGCTCCAAACCATGAAATCCTGCATGATCATCGGATGAAGAATGGAATTCAGAACCAGAAGCGCGTTTTCATTTGTAAAAACAATGGATGCGAGGGATCTGCGGTTGATGGTTCTTTCGTTTGTCAAAATGCTGTACCCAAAATGTTTGAGCAGTTCATGGATGACTTTTTCAGAATCCAGGAATCGTTTCGATTCGGCATCCGCGTTGTATACCTGAATACCAAGAATCGAAAAAATTCCGGATATAACGGTTTTTCCGCTGCCCATGTTTCCTGTAAGGCCAACTTTCAGCATGGGGTCAGTGCAATGGAGCCCCATGGGGGTTCCTGCGATTAAATTCGAAAAAAAGCGTATCCGGAGTCAGGGCATATACTTCGCTTGGAAAATTCGTTCCTGCTGCGATTTCTTTTCCGATGGGATGGGTAAGCATCATGCCGTAGCTCCGGGAATCGTACGTTCTTATTTTAATGTCCTGTAAACTAACGTCATAACGGAGAATGCCCGGAAAAAGAAATTGCACGGAAAAGAAATCAAATCCCTGCAGTTTGATTTTAAGGGTGAGAATGCTGTCGGAAGCGTTCACCAGCCTGTAATTTGAGGGAACCTGGGTATAGTTCAGATGATAATCGAGGGTATAGTAGTATTCCTTGGATAACTTTACCAAAGCCCATATGAAGCAGGAAATGATAAGGCAAACAATGAAGATATAAAGCTGATTCCGGAATTTATCGCTTCTCCTCTTCCTGGCATTACCGATGAATTCAATGAATTCGGGCTTCACGGTAATGATTTTTATCCTTTACTTATTTTCGATGGTTTGGGTGCTGTCGAGGGCAATGGCCGATTTTTCAACGCGCAGGCGCATCTGGTTTTCCACTTCAATGGTTACCGTGGTTTCCTGGATTTCAACGATCCGCCCGTGAATGCCGCCAATGGTAATGACTTTCTGACCTTTTTCAAGGGATGACCTGAATTTTTTCTGATCCTTTGACCGTTTCATCTGCGGACGGATAAAGAAAAAATAAAATACCACAATGATCAGCAATAAAGGCAGGAAAGAATACCAGCCATTACTTTGTCCTCCCTGACCCTGAGGGGCCATGAGAAGAATATTCAATAAGTTTACCATAATCATTTAAAATTTAATTTACGATTTAATTATA
>Ga0268283_1000490_pt1 | contig 25807 bp, 15 predicted proteins | sample saktaG_13_FD_190140 | JGI IMG/M metagenome (GOLD analysis project Ga0268283, IMG submission 190140) | Saline water microbial communities from Sakinaw Lake, British Columbia, Canada - sak_2013_06_06_36m | ecosystem: Environmental > Aquatic > Non-marine Saline and Alkaline > Saline ... | reverse complement strand
TTTATTACGAACGAATTGAGAGTAGTTATCAGGTTATCATTGGCAACCAGCATTGATCCGTTTATTGTTTCAGCCGCAATAGGCTTTTTAGCTCCAACCTTGCCCAATACTATATTGGTAATAGGTGCAACATTTCTGCTTTTTTGTTCTGCCTGGCTTATCATCGGCAGAATCCGGGGTACTGCTTCATTTAAATTACGACTGGGGACAACAGGAGGTCTTATTTTGCTGGCAGCCGGACTTCATCTATTTTTAAAACTCATCAGATAAATATTAATCATGAACAAAATAAAACTACTTATACTCGTCGCACTTATTTCTTCAATCCCGGGCTTTGCCCAGATACCACAGGGATACTACGACCCCGCCAACGGGCTTACAGGCACCGCATTGAAGACAGCTCTTCATAACATCATCAAAGGGCACACAGTCCTTTCCTATAGTAGTCTTTACTCCTCCTTTGAAAGCACAGATGCTAAACCTAACGGTACTGTTTGGGATATGTATTCGGATATTCCCGATGGTACAGCAAACGGCAATCCGCCATATGTTTATAACTATGTTTCCGGTGATCAATGTGGCAACTATAATGGCGAAGGCGATTGCTATAACCGCGAACATTCTTTTCCGGCAAGCTGGTTTAGTGATGCCTTCCCAATGTATACTGATCTTTTTCACCTTTTGCCTACTGACGGCTATGTGAATAACAGACGAAGTAATTATCCTTTAGGCAACGTGGGTACTGTAACATGGATGTCACAGAACGGCAGCAAATTGGGCGATTGTAGTGCTCCGGGATATTCAGGTACAGTTTTCGAACCTATTGATGCTTTCAAAGGCGATTTTGCACGTTCGTATTTTTATATGTCAGTCCGCTATTATACTGAAGATTCCGGTTGGCCCGGAAGTCCAATGGTTACAGGTTCGCAGCTGAAACCCTGGGCTTTGGAAATGCTGAAACTTTGGAGCAGTGCGGATCCTGTTTCTACAAAAGAAATTAATCGTAATAATGCGGTATATGCCGATCAGCATAATCGCAACCCTTTTATTGATCATCCCGAATATGTTGCTGCTATATATGGCGGCAATACAGGTATTTCAGACGTACAGGAATATCTGAAAGCATTGGTTTATCCTAATCCTGTGGTCAATTCCTGTCAGGTGGATGTTCCGGGGCTTGAATCAAATCCAAATGTCACGTTACTAGTTTATGATATTACTGGACGCAAAGAAATAGCAGATATGAGCAGAATAGGGAATCATTTTGAGCTAAATACTTCCGTGTTATTGCCAGGTATCCACATACTTTGCATACTGGATGGCAATGGTAAAGTAATAACACGGGAAAAGATTGTTAAGTAGTTGCGGAAATGGAAAAAGCTTAATTAGGAATTTCTGCTTTCTAATTCTGCGGATCCTGAACTTTATGTTTTGAACTTCATACTTTATACTTCGTTCTGTGACAAAAATTCGTTTAACTAAGGAATTCAAATTCGAAATGGCACATGCCCTTAAAGGCTACGATGGCCCTTGCAGGAATATTCATGGCCATTCATACGAATTGGTGGTTACTGTGGCAGGGGAGCCTATTAATGATTCGGGCTCACCAAAATCTGGAATGGTAATGGACTTCGGGCAACTCAAAACTTTAGTACGCCAGGAAATTGTAACAGAATTTGATCATGCATTAGTTCTGAACAAGGACTCGGCCAATGAATATTTTCCTCAGATGACCGATCTTTTTGGCAAACTTATTCTTGTGGATTATCAACCTACCAGCGAAAACCTACTTATCGATTATGCAACCCGTATCAAATCAAAACTACCTGCCGGAATTGAACTGGTTTGTATGCGCCTTCGTGAAACTGTTACTTCCTATGCCGAGTGGTTTGCTTCGGACAATCAATAAAGATTTATTCTGATTTTCTAAAAAAGCAAAAAGCATCCCTGATCAGGATGCTTTTTGCTATATGGATTTCGGAAAATAGATTTTCGCGAACCTTTGCCAACTTATATATCTAACGTACTACTATAAATTTCCGCATTGTACCGGTTCCATTCGTGTTGGTTATCAGCAGGCCATAAACACCTGAAGAAAGTTGCGAAGTATTTAGCATGATTTTATGCTGTCCGGCTGGTTTTGTAATTTCCCCGGTGCTCATTGTATTTCCTGTGAAGTTAATCACTCTCAATTCAATGTCTGTTGTACGGTCGAGGTTAATCACGATAGCGGCCTCGCCTTTTGACGGGTTTGGAAATACCTGGCCAACGGCTTTGAAACCATCAGGTAATTTTTCATCAATAGAAAGTGCAACTGAATTTTCCCCTACAATAAATACCATTGTGGCTGTTGAATTTGTTGCATCAAGGGTAGCTGCAGCCGGGGTTGTAGTCAGGCCGGGCATCTCCACATAAACGGCGTAAGTATCAAAACCTAAATTTGCAAACGAGAACCATCCGGTATTGTCAGTGTATGTATAAGCCAGTGGATTACCAGCGGCATCGAGGAGGATTACTTCTACTCCTGTGGCAGCCATACCTTTGCCATTGCCATATGTAACTGTCCCGTTCATTTCCCCATTGCCTGTATAGGCTATTCCTGCGGCTGGCAACATGCCAATATTGTATTGGTTGTTTGGTTGATAGACGACTATTCCAGTCGCTTCACTCCAGTACATAGCACTATCGTAATATGTAGGTATATACTCTCCATAATAAGCAGAAGTTGGCAGCAACTCGGCTTTCAGAAAAATGACATAGTTACTTATACCGCTAAATTGATAATAACCTGCGGAATCGACTATAGTACTGTCAATAAGTGTGAAGTTATTGGTTGAGTCAGACATAGCATACAGAAGAACATGTGCCAGATCGGCATAAGTATTACCTGCTGAAACCTGACCCCAGATTATATCCCCTTGCTGTTGACCAATATAAATTTGCATAGTCATTGTATTGGAACACCCACTGGAAGGATTATCTGTTGTAGTTAAAGTCACTATATAATAGCCTGTTGCAGCATAAGTGTGCGTTATATTTTGGCCTGTGCCTGTTGTTCCATCCCCGAAACTCCATGTAAACGAAGGATCAATATATCCATTTGTTGTTCCAACAAACGAAGCAGTTAATTGTGAAACCGAATAGGTAAAGAAACTATTACAATTCGGGACATTCCCAATTACTATTGTATCGCACCAGGAACTGCTACATCCTGAACTATCATTCGAATAGATTTGGAGACATACATTGTAAACCCCGGGCTCAGAGTATGTGTGTTGTGGGTTTTGCACATAGGAAGCAGTATTATCTCCGAAATTCCAATACCAGCCAGAAATATTACCAACAGAATAGTCGATGAACTGATATGACAGAGGCCCTGTGCTATCAGGATAAGCCTGAAAAGCAGCCTGGCAACCCTGGGCATTCCCAACTGTAATATAGTCGCACCATGTGCTGTTGCATCCTGCGCTATCACCAGATGAAATACTCAGACAAACCATGTAAACTCCGGGAGCCGCAAAGGTATGAGATGGATTCTGCAAGGTTGCATCGTTGTTAACACCTGAGGCAGGATCACCAAAGTTCCAATGCCAATTGGAGATATTACCAACAGAATAGTCAGTAAATTGATATGCTTCTGTTCCTGGGTTTACATAAGCCTGAAATGCGGCCTGGCAACCAGGGATATTCCCAACGGTGATGGTATCACACCATGTGCTGGTACAGCCAAGGCCATCAGCAGAAGAGACAATGAGACAAACCATATAAACTCCGGGAAGATTATAGTTAAAAGTTGGATTCTGTAACGTGGAGGTGTTATTAGTGCCTGCAGATGGGTCACCAAAATTCCAACTCCATTGTGTAATATTACCAACTGAATAATCGGTAAAATGTGTCCCCGAACTGTCAGTGAAAGCCTGAAAAGCCGCCTGACAACCCGGTGTTGCCTGATCGCAGATGTTAAACTCAATCATTCCCTGTTGCTCTCCGCTAAATACTATTGTATCGTGTAGCGCCGGGATGCAGTCGAATGTATAAATCCTGAAAGCCATGTTAGTTCCGGCAATAAAAGGAACGGTATCAACAAAATAACCATTCTGGTTTGTGTAGACCGAATTAAAATAATTCCATCCCGGAGGGTAATTCAAGGAGTCGGAGGCAATATATACCTGATGTCCGCTAACAGGCAGCCCATTCAGGTTATTAACTGTTCCGTGTACCACGAAAAAAGGCTGGGCATTTAGTCCAAAGATCACTGAAGCAATCATCAGCAATGTAAGAATTGTCTTTTTCATATGAATATAGATTTTTAAAGTTTTATACTATTAAGACACATTATTATCGTATGGTTGCCTGATAAAGCATTTAAAATTCCAGCTTAATCCCAAATTGCACTCCCAGCGAATAATTCCGCTGATAAAGCGGGTATCCGGTCCCGAATGCCGATCGGGGTGTATATCGGAATGCCGGTCTTGTAAAGACACTCAAATTCTGATTAAGATGATAAGAGCAACCAATCCGCAACAACAAGCTAAACAAGGGTTTGTTAAACGGAATGTTCTGATGGTTTGCCGGAATTGCTGCGTTTAGGTCGGTGGAAATGATATTTCCCTTCATTTCTGATACAAATCCTAAAGCAATCCCACCCGAAACTTCAGTTTCAAGTTTGCCTTTACCGTATTGGTAACCAACGAGTAAGGGTATTTCCACGTAGCGGTAGCGAAGTTGCGACTTCTCTTTCCATTTATTATAGCTAGTATCTATCAATGATATCCATGTGCTGTCATAATGCTGTATCAGGTTACTGTCAAGAACAGGAACATAATATATTATACCGGATTTTTGCGTCCATACCCAATAAGTAGAGTATTCCCACGTATTCCGAATGTTTATGTTGAAATGGCTCCTGCTCGAATCCAGAAGAGACGATAAGAAAGGGTAGTTAGCATTCATGCCGAGAACTGAATACCGGATACCGGTCTGCACGAATAAATTCTTTTTTGATATTCTCCCTTCCAGGCCCCAATCAATCCCAATAAATGAGGTTTCGTTTCTTTTACGGTAATCCAGCAACGCACTGGCATCTGAAGATTTTGCTTTCAACATTTGGTTGGAAAGGACTGGTTCTGTGTACAATTCAAGCGAAAAAGCCATCAGTTGTTTTTCTGTCACGTTTTGGGTTGAGGATAAAGGCGGTAGCTGGCTGTTTAACAGTGTGTCTTTTATCGGGACTGTTCCTGGTGTTAACAAAGATGTTAGCCTTGGTGTATTGTTGCCGGGAGGCTTATTCAATTCAATTTCCGAGATTTGTGCAGTTGATTTTCTATTCCCGTTATCAGAAGTTTCAAGTGTAGTTGTTGAACTTGAAATGCCGTCATCAGAAGTTTTTGGTGTCATTATTGTTTTAGAAATCCCGACATCCGGAGATTGAGGTGTTATTGTAAACTCAGAACTACTTTCAGGGCTCAAAGTGTTTTGATTCGCATTTTCAGGTAAGGTTATAATTTGTTCTTTAGTAATTACCTGATCTGTATTTTGCTCCGGGTTGGCCATGTTTTCCAGTAAGCCGGGCTGAACTGGTTTTTCCGGTGCTGAATGTAATGCATGGTTTTCAGAAATAACAGTTTGTCCTGGATTTTTGGAAGAAGGAATATCAGTAACTGACAAAACGATAGTGTCAGTTGACACAGGTAGAAGAGCATGGGCTTTAGTCAATCGGGAGGTGCCGGAATTCCGGCTCTGGAAGAAGAGGATGGCTGCCGTAATGGTGACACCAGCCAATCCAATAAAAAACCATTTATTTACACTTCCAGCAATACCTCCGGATGAAGATGACGGAGGGGGTAGCTGTCCGGTAATATTTTCCCATACCGCAGGCGACGGTTGTCTCGTGAGCTTTCCAAGCCCGGAGGAGAACAATTCGTCAATATTATGGCTGCCTTGAGGCTTGCCGTCTTTTTGGGCTTTCATGTCAGTGTACAGAAAGTGTTGAATTATTGTGAACTTCTGCTAATTTCATTTTCAGTATTCTACGGGCTTTTGACAGTTGCGATTTCGAAGTGCCTTCGCTTATACCGAGCATATCAGCTATTTCCTTATGTGTGTTAAGCTCTATTGCAAAGAGGTTAAAAACCATGCGATATCCTTCGGGCAGATTTTGGATAATCTGGAGGAGGATTGCCGCAGAAACATCAGTAATTGGCTCCTCTTCTTTACTATCCTCATCCTGAAAATCAGGCAAATCGTCAGTATAATCTACCGCCCGGAATTTTGCTTTATTGCGGATGTGGTTGAGTGCTGTATTAATAATTATACGCCGCATCCATCCCTCAAGCGAACCACTGCCACGGAAGGAAGCAATATTTGTAAATATTTTTACGAATCCTTCCTGTAGCATATCTTCAGCTTCGGCCAAACCACTGGCATAGCGCATGCAAACCCCCAGCATAACGGAAGCGTATGCCCGGTATAGCTGGCTTTGAGCACGCCTGTTGCCAGCCTTGCATCCGTCTAACATGTTTTGGTCAGCAAGCATAGTGTTTTATCAATGCAAAGACACTGTAATCAAACAATGGTTGCCTGTAAATAAAATCTTCTGAAAAATAAATCCGGGAACAAGGTTGAAAAAGGGAACAAAAAAGCCGCAAAAGAGAAATACGAGTTTTAAATTTGTGATTTAGCGGTGTTGTAAGCTAAAAAAATTAATCTTGCGGCTTATGTTCCCGGTAATTGTAGAAATCTGGTAGTTGTTGAAGTTGGGCTCACGAGGTTCTTGCCATGGAGCCATTTGAATACAAAAATACAACGAAACAAAAGCTTCAATGTATAACAAATACAAGAATGCATTCAATGCATCAACTTATCCCGATTGACATTACAAAGATAGTAACAATTATCCCCAATTTGAAAAATATATGTAGTTTGATTTTTCACCAACTTATTAACAGGCAAAATTGTGGTCGAATAAAAATTGGATTTTAGCTAGCAGCTCCTTCCGGTTAATAGGTTTGGCAAGGTAGTCATCGCATCCGGCTTCCAGACAATGTGTCCGTTCGTCCAACATGGCGTGTGCGGTTTGGGCAATAATTATTGTTGACGGGCTTGCTGATTTTATCAGGAGTGTTGCCTGATAGCCGTCAAGAAGAGGTATTTGGATATCCATCAAAATGAGGTTAAACGTTGTCTTTTGAGCCATTTCAACAGCTTCCTGTCCATTATCAGAATAAAATAATTTTGCCCCTGTTTTTGAAAGAATTATCTTGAGAAACTTGGTATTCATTTCATCATCTTCAACGATGAGGATATTTTTATCTGACCAGTTAATAACTGCCGGAGGTTCTGTGAACATAGGTTCCGGCACTTCAGAATAGACAGGTTTATATGGTATAGTGAAAAAGAAAGTAGAGCCTTTACCTTCTTCCGATTCCACCCAAATTTCGCCACCAAGCATTTCGATAAGCCCTTTTGATATTGCCAAACCAAGTCCTGTACCCCCGTAAGACCTGGTATATCCATAATCAAGTTGGCGGAAGCGTTGAAAAATCAATTCCTGTTTTGCTTTTGGTATCCCAATACCGGTGTCGGAAACAAAGAACTGAAGCCGGTTGTTTGATTTAAGAATATAGCCAAAAACAATATAGCCATTATTAGTAAATTTAATTGCGTTTGAAAGCAAATTGGTCAGTATTTGCTGCAGGCGTTGAGGGTCAGTGATTATTTCAGCCGAAGCATCCTTCTCGGGTATTTTAAGTTGTATCGTAAGGTTATGCTTTTCGTCCACAGTAATTAGATCCTGGTGAGTGAAAAGCATGTCTTCCAGAAACTTATTGAGAGAAACCGCCACGTTTTCAATTTCTAACTGCTGGGTTTCTATCTTGGCAAAGTCAATAATATCATCAATTAGCCGAAGGAGGTTGTTCCCGCTTGATCTGATTATGTGCAGGAATTCCTCGCGTTCAATCTGGTTTAGCTCTGTGTCTTTCAGCAATTCAAGAAAACCAATAATATGGTTCATCGGTGTCCTGATCTCATGAGACATGCTGGCCAGAAATGCTGTTTTCAATTTGTCCGATTCCTCTGCTTTTTCCTTTGAATGAGTTAATTCATGGTCAGTTTTCTTTCTTCCTATTGCATTACCGATTATTTGTCCGGTCAGTTTTAAAGTGTTAACTATCTCGTCCGTCCAATCTACAGGAGCCTGGGTAGCATCGAAACCGATGTACCCAAAGTGTTTTTCCGCTACCGAAAAAGGAACATGAATGAACGATTTAACCTCCAAAAGATCGAGCATTTCACTCATGAAGCGATATTGAGGGGTGGAAGGTAATTCGCTTCGCTGGGTCATTATGAGTATCCCTTCGTTTAGCGATTTAATAAGTTCTGGCATATATGCTGCCTCAAAATAGCTAAAGAGTCCTTTCCGCGAAACCACAGAAACATCATACCATTCATGCGTTAGTTCAATCTGGCTGCTTATTGGATCGAGCAATAGGATATAACCACGCTCTACTTTGCTGAACATAGCCGCAAACTTCAATGCATGTACTATGGCAGTATCTATCTCTGCTGCCGGAAGATTAATAAAATTGGATGACACCCGACTAATGAATTCGATATATTCGAGACGTCGTTTGAGCAAGTTATCAATTTTTTTTCGTTGGGAAATATCGCGGACAATAGCCTGAAGATAAAATTCTCCTTTGAGTTCAATCCTTGTGAGGCTTACTTCTGAAAAAAACAACTCACCATCCATACGTTTATGCACCCATTCAAAAAACTGGGGTTCGCCGGCATAGGCAGCCTGTAACAATTGTGTTTCTTTGGCAATAGAATCCTGACCATCTGGCTGGGTAACTGGTGAAACTATATGTGGTAAATTCCCAATGATTTCCTCACTGCTGCAATGGAAAATTGAAAGTGCAGGCCCGTTACATTCCACAAATACATTATCCTTCATCAGGAAAATACCATCGGTGGCAGATTCAAACAAAGTCTGATATTTTGTCTGGCTTTCAATAAGATTTTCCTGAGCTATTTTCCAATCTGTAATGTCACGGTAAATCCCGTAAACGGCCATGCCACCATTACCTAATTTAACAGGCACACCTAGAATAGATACTTGAATGGGGAAGCCATCCTTACGGTATCGACTGGTTTCAAGAGTAACTCTTTCGCCCGACTCAATAGCTTTAGTAAGATTTGCGGCAGTTATCATTTCCTCGCCTTTCGCAAGGATTTTGTCAATATTTCGGCCCTTGATCTCTTCTTCAGTATATTGGAACAATCTTGTAAATTCATCATTTATACGATGTACAATACCTTGTCCATCAACCAGAATGATTGCTTCCGGATATGATTCAAACAATTCATTTGTAAGGTCGGATATAGATAAAGGAGCAATAGCCTTTGAATTCCTGGAATTCATAGCCACCTGATCTTCCAATCCTTTGATGATTGAGATTAGTTGTTCCTGAGTCAAATCCTTGTATTTCATAGCCTTTAGTTAGGCACGTAGAAACAGTTAGCTTCTTATTTTGCTTCTTAGTGCGAAAGTAATATTAATTTTCAAGGTAAGATCAACGCTTTTCTTCAAGCCCTTTAATGGAGCAGGATACAAATTCGACAATTATTAAAATTGAAAGAAACACCCGGCAATACACAACCGGGTGTTTCTTAATCAGGAAGTTAAGCCTGGTTTTTTAGATATAATCTGTTGCTTTTCCTCCTTTTGAGCCGAATCTTCATTTCGTATGCTATAATGTACATTGCCGGTACGAAGATTAAGGTTAAAAAAGTAGCAAAACTTAGTCCGAAAATGATTGTCCAGGAAAGTGGCCCCCAGAACATTACATTGTCGCCACCAACATGAATTTGTGGATTGAGTTGTGTAAAGAGCGTTCCAAAGTTGAGGTTAAATCCAACAGCAAGAGGTACAAGCCCCAGAATAGTAGCAGTTGCTGTTAAAATAACAGGTGTAATACGTGTTTTCCCAGCCTGAATAATTGCCTCGCGCGTTTTTAACCCACGCTCTTTAAGCGTGTCGATAAACTCAACAATCAATATACCGTTACGTACAACGATGCCTCCAAGTGCTACAATTCCCAACCCGGTCATAATGATAGAGATTGACATGTTGAAAATTACAATACCCAACAATACACCAATAACACTAAAAATTACTTCACTCAGTATAATGATGGTCTTACTAAGGGAGTTAAATTGGGTGATGAGGATGAAGAATATGAGGCCGATAGCAATAAGCATGGCTTTTGCCAGGAAAGCAGAGGTTTCTGCCTGGTCCTCCTGTTCGCCAGTTAGTTTTATCTGCACACCTTCATGCAAAGGGAAATCTTTAGCAAGTTTTTTAACCTGCGCTACTATCTCGTTTGCTGTATAACCTGTTAGCACACCACTTGATAAAGTGATAATCCTTTTCAGGTTTTGCCGTTTGATACCACCGTATGAATCCACATAATCAATAGTGGCTATAGATGATAATGGTATCTGCCTGAGCAAGCCGGAATTCATGTCACGATAAGTGATTTTCAGATTTATAAGGTTATTGATATTAGAGCGTGTTGCCAGCGAATACCTGAGTTGCATCGGGTATTCATCTTCGTCCATTTTATATTTCGAGACTTCTTTTCCCAATACTGCCGTGCGTATCTCCATGGCTATCTGCCCTGTGCTGATTCCTTCGTGGTTGGCCCGTTCGCGGTCGATTTTTATAGCAATTTCAGGCTTGTTTTCCTGGAAATCGCTTTTAAGGTCCTCAATGCCAGGGATCTGAAGTGAATCGAGGTAATTCTTAAAAGCACTTGCATCTGTAATGAGATCTGACATATTTTCGCCAGTAATCTCAATATTAACCGGCTTGCCCGTTGGAGGGCCCGATCGGTTCTTTTCAGTAGAAATTTCCGTTCCCGGTATTCCTTTCACTTCCTGGCGGATCTGGTCTAAATATTCAGTTGTGTTGATACCAACCCGGTTCTTGTATTCAACAAAGTTTACAGTTATCTTCCCTTTTTCAGCACTAAGATTACGGCTAAAGTCCATATCATCGCCTGCTCCGAGAGCAATATTTGTAATAACCGATTCTACATCCGGGTTGTTTTTACCCAGCACTTTCATTACACGCTGTTCCACTATTTTAGTTACCGAGTCGGTTACAATCTGGTCAGTTCCTACAGGCATTTTTACCCTGACATTGATGCTGTTTGGCATATTTTCAGGAAAGAACAGAACTTTCGGGCTTTGGATACCAGTGACAATAAATGTGATAAATAATAATGCGATTACACCAAAAAGAAGGTACCAGGGATTTCTTCCTTTCACAAAGAAACGTAGTTGCTTTTCATACATTTTCATGAACCAAGGCCACCCGCTTGCCTGCCACCATTTTATATACGGATTCAGGATAGTATGGAAGAAGAGCACCATTAAGGCAACAAAAACAAAGAAATTGCCAATGCCAAAAGATGTTTCGCTATGGTTTATAGCGTAAAAGGCATAGCTGATAAGCGCAGCAGCAAGGGAAGCAAAAATATAGGTAAGTATCCTTTTATTGTGTTGTTTTTTTTCAGGAGCATCAAATTCATGCTTCATGAAGGATATAGCAAATACGGGATTAATTACATAAGCCACAAACAATGAGGCAAAAAGAGTAATTATCAGCGTCACAGGAATATAGAACATAAATTCACCAACAATTCCAGGCCAGAAAGCAAGCGGGAAGAAAGGTGCCAGCGTAGTGAGCGTACCCGATAAAATGGGTAAAAATACTTCTCCGGCCGCTCGCTTGGCGGCTAGCACAATATTAGGTTCCTTCTGGTGCGTCCTATGAATATTTTCAATTACAACAATTGCATCATCCACTACAATACCAAGGGCAAATATTAATCCGAACATAACAATCATGTTCATGGAAAATCCAAGTGCCGGCATAACCATAAAAGCGATTGCCATCGAAAGAGGCACTGCCAGCCCAACGAAGAATGCATTGGTAAAGCCCATAAAAAACATAAGCACTAATGTTACCAGTATCATTCCAATAATAATGGTGTTGTTGAGCTCTTCAAGCGTGTTGCGAGTATAGCGCGATTGTTCACCTGTTAACGTTAACTTCAGATCACTCGGGAATTGTTTATTTATAAGGTCATTATGGAGAATTGTCTTTATTTTATCAGAGGCTTCAAGCAGGTTTCTCCCGCTTTTCTTCACAACATTAAGTGTTATTACATTTTGTCCATTTAGCCTTGAAAAACTCTCCTGTTCTTTAAATGTGTCTTTTATTTCGGCTACATCTTTAAGGTAAACGGAAGCCCCGCTTGCCGATTTGAGAACAATGTTCCGCATAACATCGAGATTCTTAAATTGTCCCTCCACACGAATAGATCGTTTCATGCCGAAAGTACTGATGTTGCCTGCCGAAATTGTCAGATTTTCAGCTGCAATGGCACGATCAATATCTGTTAGTGTTACACTCGAAGCCTGAGCTTTGTACATGTCAACGTTGATCTGAATTTCCCGTTCGAGGGCGCCAACGATATCCACACGTGTGATTTCGTTTAGCGATTCAATCCGGTCCTGTGCTATGTCAGCATATTTTTTTAACTGATCGAGATCGTAGTTTCCCGAAATCTGAATAAACATAATTGGTATTTCCGAGAAATCAATATCCATTACATTTGGATCAGTGAGAAGGTTGTCCGGCAAATCGGATTTACTTTTGTCAACAGCATCTTTAACACGCTGTTTAGCCTCAGGAACTGCTATATCAGTATTAAACTCTATTGCTATAGATGAAAAGTCCTGCAAGGAGTTACTGGAAATTTTCTTGACACCGTTTATGCCTTTTAATTGCTTTTCGATTGGGCGTGTAACAAGGTTCTCCATGTCCTCTGGCGAAGTACCCGGGTAAACGGTGTTTACCAGGATGGTTGGGATTACAATTTCGGGAAACTGCTCCTTAGGAATACTGCGGTAGCTGCTGATCCCAAGCAATGTGATGAAAACAGCCAGTACATAAACACTGGTTTTGTTATCAATAGCCCAGCTTGTCGCAAAAAACTCTTTGAAATTATTTTTTTTCATAGTGTTGTCATAAATTAATTAATCATGGCAAATTACCTGTTTTGCATTAGTTCACTTTAATAAGTTCGCCATCGATAAGGCTGTTAAATCCGGTTGTGATAATTTTTTCCCCAGCTGCGATTCCATTTGTAATTTCTGCTAATCCATTGTAGGTATTTCCGACTGTAACAGGAAGCCTGCGGGCCACTAGTTTGCCTGCCTCTTCCCTGACAACATAAATGTATTTACCTGCTTGTGTTTCCCTCACCAGCGTTACCGGCACAGTGTAGGCCGATGGATTCTGATAATCATTGATTTTAACCACCGCCATCATATTGGCGCGATATTCAACAGAACTCGGTCCTAGACGAACTTCACACAGGAAAGTACGGTTTACCGGATTAATATATTTGCTTGTAAAGCGTATTTGTGAATTTATCTCGCTATTGAAATCGGGGAAGAATACTATAACTTTATTGCCAGGTTTTATCCTGGGGGCGTATGCTTCGGCTATTTCGGCTACTACTTTAGCGTTCGAAAAATTGACTACACGCACGGCAGGCAAGCCGGGTGATGCCATTTGTCCCACTTTTAGGTTTACTTCTTCTACGGTGCCATTAATTGGTGACTTGATGCGCGTCATTTCAACCTGGTCATTAAGGGTAGCCAGGCTCTTCTCCAGATTTTCCTTGTTGTTCTTAGAAGTCAGGTACTGAACTTCACTGCCAATCTGCTTATCCCAAAGTGCTTTCTGCTTTATATATAAATTAGTTACAAATTCAAGCTGCTGCTTCATGCTTGCAACCTGCTGCTGCATTACATTGTTGTCAATCTGCGCCAGAACCTGCCCTTTGCGAACAGCATCTCCTTCTTTTACATAAACGGCTGTGATAGAACCAGCCATTTGAGCTGTAACGGCAATATTGTCTTCTCCGTCAACTTTGCCCTGGACTTCCAGATAATGATTAAATTCGGATTGTTTTGCTTCAGTTATAGAAACACTGGTTGTTTTAATTTCAGAGGTTGAATCATTAGCTTGAATTTCTGTTTCCAGCGCTTTTATCTTAATGGCTAATTCATCGTGTTCCTTTTTTAGCTTGGCAAGTTCTGATTTTTTATCGGCAGGTTTACTGCATGCAACAGCAACTACTACCAGCACTAAGAAAAATAATGTTTTATTCATGGCTTTCATTGTATATCTGGTTTATATTTATTTAAATATTTAAAAAAATGACTCGATCTAATCTTAATTCACTCTCAGTTTTAACGGTATAACTTTCTACTTTATGAACTTTATAACTTTATACTTAGAGGTCGTTTGTTAGTTTATCAAGTTTGTTTTTGGCTGTGATCACCGAGTATAATGCAGTGTAATAGTTTGTCTGTGCTGTCAGATACTGGTTTTGCACATTGGTGAGATCTAAACTTGTAGAAAGACCTTCCTTATATTTAATAAGGGTTTTATCGTAAATACGGCTGGTAAGTTCAATATTCTTCTTTTCGTTCAGATATTTTTCATATGCACTTGCCATTTCGTTGCGTACATTAATAAACTCCAATTCCAATCCATTTGCTACATTATTCTTCGTATTCGTAATCTTTTCAAGTTCAAGTTTGCGTTGCTGTACTTTTACAATTCGCTGTCCGCTCGAAAATAAAGGAATATTTAAAGAAAGCTGAAAAACATCAGCTGGTGCAAAATCGAAAGCAGGTTTATTTACTTTTTCCGTGTGACGGTAAACAGCAGCCAATGATGGTAGAAATGTGCTCTTTTCACGTTTCAGATTAAGGTTACCAAATTTTTCCTGAATATTCATAATCTGATAATCAATGTTGTTTTCGATATTAAACTTTGATGAAACAACTGTTTCCAGGCTAACTGCATCAATTGTGGTTTCCAGTTTGTCAGTTAAAACAATACCACTCTCAAACGGTAATCCAAGCTGATATTTGAGTAGATCCCTTGAAGCTTCTACCTGCCTGTTAAGTGAATTAACCCCATTCGTCAGGTTTAAGGTGGTAAGTTCAATCTGATCAACATCTGTATTTTCGATAAACCCTTGTTTGTTCATCTCCTGCATCTCGTAAAGTGTTTTCATAAGATTAACCAACGACTGCTCCAGTGTTTTTTTTGTCTGCTCAAGCACCAGAACTAAGCAGTAAGTATTGCCAACTGATTCTTTCAGGTTAAGTTCTGTCTTTTTCTGGCTTTGTTCGGAAATCTTGTAAAATACTTTTGAAGCCTGCAAACCAACAAGGTATTCTCCACTAAAGATAAGTTGAGAAACCGTTATATCCAGCGTAGTATTATCCTTTACTCCCAGGGGGATAGGACCAGAAGGTGTAAACCCCAGATAAACATCCCCGTCTGAAATGTTATCAGAAGTGATTGTACTACCGGGGGGTAACTTTGTCCCTAAAAAAGATGATCCTCCAAGGCTGAGTTCGGGAACTTTAAATAAATGCTGGTAACTGGCCTGGGCATTTATCTGCGGCAAGCCTATTGCCGTTGTCTCCCATATCTTCTTTTGGGCAAGTTGAACATCAATGGCTGAATTTTTTGCATTTACATTGTTTGTAATTGCATAATCCTGTGCCTGCTTTAAGCTGTATTGCAGCGGAGTACCCTGTTGTTGGGCACTCAGCCCTACCGGCAGCACTGACGCAGCAAAAGCGCATAACCGGAATAGAAAAGCGTGATTTTTCATTTATTCTATATTAAAGTTTAAGAATTGTTTCTGTTTTTCATAATAGGCTATTCCTGTTCCATTGCAGATGCCCCTGATATGATTGTCGAACATCACATGGAATACTTTGGCATATAAATTTGTATCAGCTGCTATAGATGCCAGGAATGTTGGGTCGTGCACATCTTCGAGCTTCTGAACATAAAGGCGGGCCACAAGGTCAACGTCCATATTGTCTCGATAGAGCCCTTCGGCTATTCCTTTATTGATATTCGCCTTGATGTCGTTAAAGATGGCTTGCATCTTAGCTTCATAATGGGTTCTAAAGATTTCAGGATAATACTTTTGTAAATCGAAAGTCGTGGAAGGATGGAAATCTTGCATATCAAGGCAAACTTTCCTGCTCACAGCCAGCAACACATCAATAGCATTAAACTTACCGTCCATCAGTGACATGACATTTTTAGTGTGTTCGTCAAATTTGTATTGCAAAATATGGGCAATGAGATCCGATTTGCTTTCAACATACTGGTAAAGAGTTTTCTTCGACATGCCTAATTCCCGGCATATATCATCCATAGACAGACTCCTGATTCCGTATTTACTAAAAAGCCTGGAGCTTTCTCGCAGGATTTTTTCCAGTTTTTCGTCCATATTTTTCAGGATTCAAGTTTAAAATCGGTGGCAAAGGTAAACAAAAGAAACATTAAACATACAAAACGTTTCCATTGTTTCCGAAAATTGATTTTTTTCTGTTGTTGATTGGATAATATGGGTAAAAGAAAAGAGCCAAACTGGATAAGCCTGGCTCTTAATGTTACTATTTAGTTACTCAAAGCCCTGGAGGACTTGATACCACAAAATATTTAGTAGCCCCAACAGGAATCGAACCTGTATTTAATGTTTAGGAAACATCCGTTCTATCCGTTGAACTATGGGGCCCTTTATTTCAGACTGTGGTACTATGTTGATCTTTATTTGATTTACGAACAAGCAACAATGATTTTTGAAGTAAGAAGTATGTGGGATCGCAAATAAAATTGTTGATCATTTTTCTGAACTCTAAGCCCAGATCGCAGATCGCAAATCGTTAATCCCAGCTTGCCACAGGCAGGCTTGTTCTTAAATCTTTTTCTCTTTCTTTAATTCTTGTCGTATCAGCGCGCAAAGGTAAACAAATTTCCAGCAAAGCTTAAAGCGGCTTAGCGTATCTCGCTGCCATTGCCAAAGGCCACCGTTGGCGACAGGAAACACAGTTTGCCATCGCTGTTTTCAGCCATGAGTATCATGCCCTGGCTTTCAATGCCTTTGAGGCTGCGCGGGGCGAGGTTCACAAGCAGACAGACCTGTGTGCCAATGATTCCCTCCGGCTCATAGCATTCGGCAATGCCGGAGACAACAGTACGTTTATCAATGCCGGTATCAATGGTTAGCTTAAGCAGTTTTTTTGTTTTGGCTACTTTTTCGGCGGCAATGATGGTGCCGACACGCAGGTCAACCTTTGCAAAATCGTCGAATGATATTTCCGGTTTAAAGGGATTTACGGTTGCTTCAGCCTCGGCATTTGCCTGCTTTGTAGCAAATAGTTTCTGTATCTGGAATTCGATAGCGGCATCTTCGATTCGCTCGAAAAGCAAAGCGGGCGTATTCAGTTTCTGCCCGGTTGCCAGAATATCGGGGCGGCCGGCCTGTGCCCAAGGCAAGGGATCTGTTCCAAGCATCTGTAGAAGTTTTGTAGCCGTGAAAGGTAAAAACGGTTCAGAAACAATTGCCAGGTTAGCGCATATCTGCAGGGCGATGTTCAGGTTGGTTTCAACGCGTTTCGGGTCGCTGCCAAAGACTTTCCATGGCTCGGTATCCGTAAGGTATTTATTGCCAAGCCGTGCAAGGTTCATCATTTCGGTAAGCGCTTCGCGGAAACGGAAATTATCAATGCTCCGGGCAATGTTTGCCGGGTAAGCAGCTATAGAGGCTAACACCTCTTTGTCATAATCCGAAAGCGGGCCAGCAGCGGGAACAATCCCTCCAAAGTATTTATGCGTGAGAACCATGGTGCGGTTCACAAAGTTGCCGAAAATGGCAAGCAGTTCGTTGTTGTTTCTTGCCTGAAAATCCTTCCATGTAAAATCGTTATCCTTTGTCTCCGGCGCGGCAGAAGCCAGTACATAACGTAGCACATCCTGCTTGCCGGGAAATTCCAGCAGGTATTCGTGAAGCCACACAGCCCAGTTGCGGGAGGTGGATATTTTATCGCTTTCGAGGTTGAGGAATTCATTGGCGGGGACGTTGTCGGGCAAAATATAACTTCCTTCTGCCTTGAGCATGGCAGGAAATACGATACAATGGAAAACAATATTATCCTTGCCTATAAAGTGAATAAGCCGCGATTCCTCGTTCTTCCAGTAAAGTTCCCAGTCTACCAACTTATTGGTTGCCTTGGTCTTTTCCGCTGCCCATTCACGGGTGGCGGATATATAGCCAATAGGGGCGTCGAACCAGACATAAAGGACTTTACCTTCGGCATCTTTAAGGGGGACTTTTACGCCCCAATCGAGGTCGCGGGTAACAGCACGGGGCTGCAGACCTGTGTCTAACCACGATTTGCATTGCCCGTAAACATTCGACTTCCAGTCGTCCTTATGCGTTTGGAGAATCCATTCCTTTAGCCATGGCTCGTATTTGTCCAGGGGCAGAAACCAGTGTTTTGTATCGCGCATCACAGGCACCGAGCCGCTGATAGCAGATTTTGGATTGATGAGATCGGTGGCATTCAACGAAGTGCCGCAATTTTCGCATTGGTCACCATAAGCTTTTTCAAAACCACAATGCGGGCATGTGCCGGTAATATAGCGGTCGGCTAGAAAAGTCTGATGTTCTTCGTCGTAATACTGTGAGGAAAACTTTTCAATGAATTCTCCTTTATTATAAAGGTTTAGAAAAAACTCTGAGGCAGTATCATGATGTATCTTGTTGGATGTGCGAGAATAAATATCGAAGGAGATGCCAAATTCAATAAAGGATTGCTTGATAATGCCGTGATATTTATCCACCACTTCCTGCGGTGTGATGCCTTCTTTGCGGGCTTTAATTGTGATGGGGACGCCATGCTCATCGGAACCACCTATAAATACAACATCTTCGCCCTTAGAGCGCAGGTAACGAACATAAATATCAGCAGGAACATACACACCAGCCAGGTGTCCGATATGAATCGGGCCATTGGCATAGGGTAAGGCGGAGGTGACGGTATAACGCTTGAATTTTTGAGGCTCCCTGGCTGGAGTATGCTTGTCTTCCATGGTAATAGTATTAATCACAATATTAAGAATAGAACGCTGAAAACGCTGATTTTCACAAGCAGATATAAGCGGATAACACAAATATACCTGCGTGAATCAGTGCTGTCTTCATCCCTGCCCGTCCGGCAGGCGGGTGCGTCATCTGCATGCCAATAATTTTCTTGTTTAAGAAAATTCAATGGCAAAGATAGGGATTTACCGTAACCGGGTAGTAAAGCAGTATATTTGCGATTACCAAACATGATCATGATCACTCCTCCTTTTCTGAAGTCAGGCGATAAAGTCGCAATTGTAGCCACTGCGCGCAAGGTGTCTTATGCCGAAATGGAAGCCGCAATCAGTAGGTTAAAATCATGGGGATTATCGGTGGTAACAGGAAATCATCTGACGTCCGATAACAACCAGTTTGCCGGCACTGACAATGAAAGAACTACTGATATGCAGCAGATGCTTGACGATCCTGATGTAAAGGCTATATTTTGTGCCCGTGGCGGTTATGGAAGTGTCAGGATTATTGACCAACTGGATTTTACAGGATTTATTGCCACACCAAAATGGATCGTTGGTTATAGTGATATCACCGTATTTCATTCACACATCAACAGGAATTTTAGGGTAGAAACGCTTCATGGCCCAATGCCGGTTAATTTTCCGGCTTACGGAAAAGAAAACCCTTCCACTGAAAGTCTTCGCAAAGTGCTTTTTGGTGAAGAAATTAAATGTACTGTTCCCGGACATAAATTGAACAGAAAAGGATCAGCACAGGCCGAACTTATTGGCGGCAATTTATCTATCCTGTATAGTCTTTCGGCAACGCCATCTGACATAGAAACGCATGGCAAAATACTATTTATCGAAGATGTGGATGAATATCTTTACCATATCGACCGCATGATGATGAACCTGAAACGATCGGGAAAACTCGGCCACCTGGCAGGGCTTATTGTCGGAGGAATGACAAAAATGAATGATAACGCCATTCCGTATGGTAAAACTGCCGAGGAAATAATCTCTGATGCTGTTGCAGAATATTCCTACCCGGTTTGTTTCAATTTCCCTGCCGGCCATCAGGATCAAAACTTTGCTTTGATAATTGGACGTGTAGTTAAATTGACTGTGAATAGCAACTCTGAACTACATTTTATTTAGCCAACAAAGGAAACCGCTGGTACTCGTTCCGACCAACTTACTACCCCAACAGACTACTCCACCGTAACTGATTTTGCCAGATTCCTTGGCTGGTCAACATTGCAGCCACGCATTACTGCAATGTGGTAGGACAATAACTGCAAAGGAATAGTTGCAATCAGGGGGACAAGCAATTCATCGGTTTCCGGAATTTCAAGAAAGTAGTCGGCAAGTTCTTCCACTGTGCTATCGCCTTCGGTTACTATTGCAAGAATCCTTCCTTTACGGGCTTTAACTTCCTGAATATTGCTTACCACTTTGTCGTAATGCCCTTTATTGGTAGCCACCACAACCACCGGCATCTCATCGTCGATAAGAGCTATGGGGCCATGTTTCATCTCGGCAGCAGGATATCCTTCTGCATGGATATAGGAAATTTCTTTCATCTTGAGAGCTCCTTCAAGAGCTATCGGAAAGTTTATTCCCCGACCCAAATACAAAGCGTTTCGTGAATCTTTGAAAATGTTTGCTATTTCAATAATCTTATCATTAATCTCAAGGGTATGTGCGATCTTATCGGGAATTGCTTCCAGTTCGTTGATCAACTGGTGATAACGGGACAAGGAAACGGTTCCTTTTTTATGAGCAATCATCAGTGCCATAAGAGTTAAAACAGTAACCTGTGCGGTGAAGGCTTTTGTGGATGCAACGCCAATCTCCGGACCGGCATGGGTATACGAACCGGCATGTGTGGCGCGCGCAATGGATGAACCAACAACATTGCATATGCCGATAATTGTGGCTCCTTTTGAACGGGCGAGTTCAATTGCAGCAAGTGTATCTGCTGTCTCGCCCGATTGAGAAATAGCAATTACCACATCATCCTCATACAGTATCGGGTTGCGGTAACGGAATTCGGAAGCATATTCCACCTCAACAGGGATGCGCGTGAGATCTTCGAAAATATATTCACCAACCAACCCTGCATGCCACGAAGTACCACAAGCAATTATTATTATGCGTTTTGCACTTACCAGACGTTGGGTATAATCCAATATTCCTCCAAGCGAAACAATCTTTTGTTCGAAGTTAAGCCTGCCGCGCATACTATCGCGTACTGAATTTGGTTGTTCAAAGATTTCCTTTAGCATGAAATGCGGAAATCCTCCTTTCTCAAGAGCACTGAGGTTGATCTCGAGTGTTTGTTCATAAGGCGTCCTTTCCAGGTTGGAAATGGTTAGGATTTTCAGAGGTTCCCCTCTTTTTAAAATAGCAATTTCCTCATCATCGAGATATACTACCTGCCGGGTATATTCCACTATTGGCGTAGCATCCGAAGCCAGAAAAAACTCGTCCTCGCCTATCCCTACTACCAGTGGGCTCCCTTTGCGGGCAGCTATCAGCATATCCGGGTCTTCTTTAGAAATTACAACAATAGCATAAGCACCAATCACCTGAGTAAGTGCAATCTGCACAGCTTCCACAAGATCAACATGTTCGTTCGTCTGAATATCTTCTATCAGGTGAATGAGTACTTCTGTATCGGTATCGCTCTCAAAGATATATCCCCTGCTTTTTAATTCTTTTCTGAGAGATCCATAATTCTCAATAATTCCATTATGGATGATGGCAAGATTTTTTGATGGCGAGTAATGCGGATGGGCATTGATAAAGTTAGGTTCTCCATGGGTAGCCCATCGTGTGTGGGCGATACCGCAAGTGCCGGAAGTGTCAATTCCTTTAAGAGCATCTTCCAGATCAGAAACTTTACCTTTTGTTTTATGAAGTTTCACACCATTATTGATCATAGCAATACCGGCACTGTCGTACCCACGGTATTCCAGCCGATGCAAACCTTTGATGAGGATAGGGTAGGCCTGTCGAGGCCCGAGATAAGCAACAATTCCACACATAAATTATGAATTGATTAAATTCTTTACAATGCTGCTTTCTGTAATTTGGCTTGTTTCGTCTACCGCTCAACAACCAATGCAAATACAAAAACGCAAAACCAGCTTCTCGATATAAAAGCGACCGCAAATATAAGAATACTTAATGATTGACAGAGAAAGAGATGTTTAATTCCAGGCCTCTGATACTACCTTTATTATTTAAATAAGATGCAGGCAAGGCTACTTCTATTTGATTATTGTATATGTGATCTCAATTTTCATCCGGTTATTCCAGTTGAGAGAGGGGGAAGTACCGTTTAATATTAAACGGTTGCCGACATAAGATGCTCCTGCAACGGAAAGGTAAAGACCTTTATCCTTTTCAACAGATGAAGAATTAAGAATTTGTTGAATATAGCGCGAAATCCTGAAGCTGTAACCACTCGATCCGTTATAGACTCCACCGAAATAAATGGTTCCTTCATTTTCGTCCACCAGACTGCTTTGTGTTGTATCCGTAAGGATTGCACGGAGAGCAAGCATTGCAGGGTTTCTATAAGGTGCAGTTAAATCGGATTTGGTTAAAATAAGTTGTGCATTATTGATGGCTATCTTTTTGTCAGCAGCCCATTTTTTAAGATACGGGAACTGCAGTTTAACTTTTGTTCCTCCAAATGCCTGAATGAACAGTTTTTGCCTGCCTTGTGTAGTATCTCCATTAAGCTGTTGTTTAAAATCTGTTGAAGCCACAGAATAGTCATGTTCATAACGGTTAAAACGGATGGATTCTGTTGTTATTGCAAAGTTATAGACCAGCGTATCTTCTGTATTATGATAATACATCTTCAGGAATGATATTGTTGAAAGCAAGTTGAAAGATACCATAGAGCCTGATTCAGGATTACTTTCGGAGGAATCAGTTATGACAATTCCTTTAAAGAATTCAACAAACTTGTCGTTATCTGCCAGATCATTTGCTGAGGCATTCTTGATCTTTTCTCCGAATTGTTCATTAAACTTTATCCTGAGTTGCGGAATAATTTTAGTGATAGAATCAATAAAAACACTATCTTTTACTCTGGGAAGAAAGGTTTTCTCTGCCAGAAGTGCGCCTTGCCCTAAAGGCGGATTATTTGAGTAGTACTTTTTATCTGCAATTAAAGATTCTGAAAGTTCATATACTTTAAATGTTTGCAGGGCGGCGGAATCGCCAAAAAGACCAGAATAGGGCAAAACAAGCACCACTGAATCAACTACCGGATTTGTACCGAATGTTGGGGCATTTGAGGTCATCCTGATCTGAGTAAATAAGCTAGCTGTGGTTTTGCCAAAGTCTTTATCATAAATACTTCCAATTACCCCATAGGTCATTCCACTGGTAAGGACAGAGTCTTCATACACTGAATAAGCAACAATAGTTGTGGTATCCGTATAAGAAGCGCCTAATCTGTCGGATGGAGGCAAAAGATCAAGACCTACAAGGTCAGGTTCTTTATTGCAGGAAGATAGAAGAATAACAGAGAGGATTATGAGTGCAAAAAACCCACACAAAGGAATAGTAGTTGGTTTCAAGGATTGACAGGTTATGGAATGGTTAGTATCCGGTGTTTATACGGCAACTGCCTGGCTATGTAAAACTAATTCATAAAAATCTGAAAACGCCGGGATGTATGATTCTTCGGGTTGATAACCGAGCACCTGTTTCCCTGACTGCAGAAGGTATTCATGCACTTCGGGGTTTATTTCAGGGCTTCCGATAATCACTGCATCCGAAAAATCAATGGCAGCTTTCATCATACTAACGAAGGAAGCCTTCTTATAGTGTTTAAGATCTTTTACGGAAATGCCCTCAATTTTAATTTTATTAGCAAAATCCTTGTCCATCAGATCATTAAAGTCATCATTGTAAATAGAAATAATAATTTTCGTATCGCTAAACAGAGGATTATCTTTGAAGGCTTTCTTGATATAAAGTGGTACAAGGCTGGTCATCCAACCGTGGCAATGCACCAGATCGGGAGCCCATCCAAGTTTTTTAACAGTCTCTAAAACTCCCCTCGAGAAAAATATAGTCCTTTCGTCGTTATCCTTGAAGAATTTGTTGTTTTTGTCGCTAAACACATATTTCCGCTGAAAATAGTCCTCATTGTCGATAAAATAAATCTGCATCCGTGCAGTCTGAATAGAAGCAACTTTAATGATAAGGGGATGGTCGGTATCGTCGATAATAAGGTTCATTCCCGAAAGGCGGATCACTTCATGCAGTTGATTCCTCCTTTCGTTGATACTGCCGAATTTAGGCATGAATGTGCGGATTTCACGTCCCCGCTCCTGAATACCCTGAGGCAAATAGCGCCCAATCGTCCCTAGCTGGGTCTCGCGCAGGTAAGGTGCAATTTCCTGGGTTACATATAGTACCTTGGTTTTTTCCATGAGGATGCAAAGGTTCTTGTTAGGATCGGCAAAGTTACTAAAAATATAGGTACGAAAATCTGATAATATTATTAGAATTAACAAACCAATTATCTGAATCATAGAATATTTCGTTTTTATGCTGTTCAATAACCATGCATCAAATTACTAACAAATAATGTACGCGAGGTTTTTCTTCCGTTAATAAACCGTAGTTGTATGTAACCTTTCTAAATTCTACTAATCCTAAATTTGCTCTACAAAAACGTATAATTTTGCCCTGTTTTATGAAAAACTCAATTAACACAAAGAACTGATTTTCAACTATCTTGCGATTGTTATAATATTTCCCCCATGAATAGGATCAATATCCACCCCATCCTTGATGTAGCTCCATCTGAAACCATCTCATTTACTTTTGAAGGCAATGTTATTACTGGTGAAAAGGGGTTTTCAATCGCTGCGGCCCTTCATCAGGCAGGGCATCCGGTTCACAGCCACAGCCTTACCAACCGCGAGCGCAGTCTGGAATGTGGCATTGGGAAATGCGGGGCATGCGAAATGCTTGTTGATGGCCAGATAAGGCGTATCTGCATCACCCGTGTGGATGGAGTAAAGGATGTACGTGAAATCCCCAAGGGCTACAATCCATATATCGCAAAAATAAATAGAGATGAACCTCTCAGAATTTATAAGACTTCTGTGGCTATTATTGGTGCCGGACCAGCCGGATTAGCTGCACGCGAAGAACTGAATAAACATGGCATTCACAATATTGTGATTGACAATAACGATAAAATAGGAGGCCAATTCCTGATGCAGACCCACCAGTTCTTTTTCTTCGAGAAGGAGAAAAAGTTCGGCGGTATGCGTGGATTCGACATCGCCAAAACCCTGGCCGGTGACGACCAGACAGGAATTTTTCTTAACTCAACGGTTTGGGATATACTGAAAGGCAACCGGATTGCCGTAAAAAACATCCTTACCGATGAGATTTATTACGTAGATGCGGATTATCTTGTTGCAGCAACCGGCGCTGTTCCTTTTATGCCCACTTTTGAAAATGACGACCTGCCAGGTGTTTACACTGCAGCCGTTGTTCAAAAAATGATGAACAGCGAATTTACGCTTCTCGGCCACAACGTACTTACTGTTGGTGCTGGAAATATTGGATACCTGACTTCGTATCAATTGATGCAGGCCGGAGCAAAAGTAAAAGCCATTATTGAAGCGCAGCCTTTTGAAGGAGGGTTCCCGGTGCAGGCCAACAGGGTGAGGCGACTCGGAATACCGGTAATGCTTTCACATATCCTTCTTA
>Ga0268283_1000489_pt1 | contig 25850 bp, 25 predicted proteins | sample saktaG_13_FD_190140 | JGI IMG/M metagenome (GOLD analysis project Ga0268283, IMG submission 190140) | Saline water microbial communities from Sakinaw Lake, British Columbia, Canada - sak_2013_06_06_36m | ecosystem: Environmental > Aquatic > Non-marine Saline and Alkaline > Saline ... | reverse complement strand
GTTGTAAAAAGTTCGACATAGCCCTGCAAAGAAAAACCAACTACAATAATCATGTTTCGCTCCTTCAATATTTTTCTTAACAGTCATTTGTTCGTAATTTCGGATTTTCATTCAGCCTTAGTATAATTGACAACAGACTGAAGATGTCAAACCATCAGGGAACTGTTCCCAAATCAAAACTTGCAACAAAAATATGAGCTGCGAAAGGGCCATTGACCCGATGATATATAAGAGCCCACCCTGTTGATGGGTAGGCTCTTCTCATTCACACGTTTTTTCAAAGGTGATTTTTTCTTAATCACCTTCTTCAGTTTTCTTTATTCGGTGTGGCAGGTAGTGTAAGTTTTAATATCTTCTTCTTGAGGCAACTCCTCCGCCACCACCTCCAAGAAGGAAGACTATGCCCAAAATATAGCCTAACCAATAAAATGTTCCTGAATTATGTGCAGCATACAATCCAATATGCACCCCGAGTAATTTAGCAATAAGCACGAAAGGTGAAATGAACCCATGAACTATACCATAAAAGAAACCATATTCCTGAGGAGTCATTCCGGCAGGAGCACATGATGTAAGCATGAATACGATCAGCAATAATGATGATCCAATAAAAATTCTTTTTGCATTCATATTAACAAATTTAAATTTCAACCCATTAAATTTCATTTCAGCTCTTTAGACAAAATTATTTTTGTCGCTTATTTTTCAAAAAATAGATAATGGCAAATATAACAGCAAGGATGAGAATAATAGCAAACGTGCTAAACCAAATTCCTCCACCCATGCCCCAACCCCAGGAACTACCATTCATCATATGACCACTTTGGCTTTGATTGCAGCTATTTAATAATAATATGGTACTCGCAATTATAGTGAGGAGAAATATGCTAAGTTTTTTCATCTGATTGATATTTATAAGGTCATTAAAAAATTCGGATTATATCATTACAAATGTGAATATTAATGCAATCAAATGTGTTATATAATTTTCCTAACATTTTATACAATTCACACTTTTCCCTGAAGTTCTGGAAAGAAAATAAAAGGTTCTCTGAATGGTCATAACAGCCTTGCCCCGGCTACAACTAATTTGAGAAAAACAGGTAATAAATCGATTATCAAATATCTAAATATCACTTATAAAAACTAAAGCTTAAAAAACGCACCAATTGATTAATGTGTGAATGATGTAACTTTTATCCAAAGTTGTGTAACAGTTTTATAAATAACGAGTTGCACCTTTGTAAAATAATTTACTGTTTGCTTAAGAGGCATTTTTTTCTAAAAGAATCAGATCATGAAAAAGTCACTCACACTCATTTTGGTTATTTTATTCGCCGGGGCTTCACTATTTGCACAAAAACCCCATAAAGGGAAAGTTAAGCACAAAGAAATAAAAAGAGAATACAGCCATCATCATCATCGTCATGCTCCTGCGAAAAATACAACAGTAGTGATTCAAGCAACTGCTCCAAGACCACCTTCGGTTGTATTACGAGTTCCGTCCCCACCAAGACCCCCATCAGTTAATATACAATTACCTTCCCCCCCGCCCCCGCCAAGACCTCCAAGATAGATATTCAGCTAAAACAAAAGAACTGTTCCCTTGCGATCAGCCAGGGATGGTCAACTCCATCGGTCTGTCCATTAGATTGCTGTTGGCGCTACTTTTTAACAAACTTGAAAACAAATCGTTCGTCGCCTGGCGCATCTTTCAATAGGAGTATATAAAGCCCGGAAGGAAGATCATCAACCGCAACTGTTCTATTTTTCCCCGTTTGGCCTGTTTTAATGCATTGTCCGTAAACATTGAGGACTGAAAAATCCATTTCATCCGGATAATCCGTTTCAATATTTAAAACATCTTCCACCGGATTCGGGTAAATACAGGAATGGGCAATCTGATTCTTTTTATCCAAACCTACTGAAATGTTGCAATTTACAGGATGCGGGATCGGCTCAGAATACCAGGAATTTGAGCCGAGATATTGAACAGAACAATCGTCATGGACCTGAAATTGTAAAGTCTTATGACTCTGGCAACCAGCCGGACAGTCAGCCCATCCGATTGTAAAATTATAAAACCGCGAGGTTCCGGTTTTTGAATAATTAATTTTATCTCCATCTTGTGTAAAAAACTCTGCCTCTACAAATGTAATATCATTGAATGTTTCAAGGCTGTCGGCAACAGGACGGGCATTGATGGTTTGAATGGTTGTTAAAACGTACGTGTCAATCACAGCCCAATATTCGGTAACAGTATAACCAAATGTTGATAAAAGTCCATCCAGGGCCTGGATACCAGTATGGGTGATTAGATTCTTCCAGTTGTTTTGCCACAGACATAAAGGATCCAGCCTCACAAAAATTGTGGTAGAAAGGTAGTAGCTTCCATATTGATGAATACAGTAAATGTCGAATACCGTATCCCGGGGTGGACTTGCAGTCAGGTTAAAAATGGCAGCCAGCCCCTGCCAGATTGTATCCTGGTAGCTTTGCGGTATGATGATTGAATCCATGGGCGGTGCCTGAAGATCATAAATCCTTTTGAGCGCCAGGTGTTTTACGTCCAAATCGTAATGCTCGAGGAGTATCGGATTTACGATACAGGGGTTTGTGCTTTGGGCAGGCAGCAGATGAACACTGACAAGAAAAACCAACAATGTAAATAATGGTTTCATGTTCCTGTATTAACAGAGTCCTAAGTTACAAACAAAAGTTCGGTAGTTGCAACTTTCTTTTCTAACAGGTTTTTTAATGCGATACACCAATTCTTTCTCCTTCTTTGATCACAGTTTCATAACCCTTTAAAGTATGAATCAATAAATCTTCATCGATGCGAATTTTGTTTTTTTCAAACAGCAGCACTACCGTGGAACCCCCAAATTTGAAATAGCCTTTCTCTTCCCCTTTTTTTACAAAATTCCCTGAATAGGTCTGTACGATACTTCCTACCATGGTTGCCCCTACCTCGGTCATTACAACATCTCCAAACAAGGGGTTTGAAATGATGGTAAATTCCCTTTTGTTCAGGCAGAATATTTCAGCCATTTTGCGCAAAGCAAGGGGGTTAACTGAATAATAATCACCGTCAATCCGGGTGATGGGTGATACACTTCCGCTCATGGGAAAATGGAAACGGTGGTAATCGAAAGGGGCAAGCCGGATGATCACCAGGGTGCCATCAAGGTAATTTTGAGCAAGGCGGGCATGATTCAAAAACGAAAATAGATCGAAGCGGTGTCCTTTGATGATAAAATCGCTGTTGCTGATATTGGCATATGCCAGTATTTTTCCATCGGCAGGCGACACTGTAACGGTTGAGCTGGTATCCACCGGCCGGGCATTATTCTTTAATTTTCGGGTAAAAAAATCGTTGAAAGAGTTGAACTCCTGTTCTTGGGCGGTACGCATGTCGATATCAAATTCTTCAACAAAGGGTTGTATTTTTTTGGTTGATGAAGGACGATCCATTCTGTTGCCATAAACAGACGAAACCACCTTTCTTTTGACCAGCGCCCACAATGTTGCTTCGCCAACCGGATTATGATACAGCCACACCAACCACTTTTCGCCAGCCACTTTTTCCGTTTTTAACAAGCCACTTTGCCTGTCGTAATATTGGATGGGAGCTTGGGGCGGCAACGGATATAAAGCCAACAGGACAATGACAGCAGGCAATAACAAAATGAGGCCCCACCACTTTTTAGTTTTTGAAATGTTCATCTGTTATTATTTGTTTTCATGTTTGCTTTGTTTTCCTTGAATAGCAAATATAGTGCAAAGTCCAATAGATCATAGCACTGATCAGATGGGGTTATCCTGTGACACGATGGAGGAAGTTTATTAAACACCAGTAATTATCCGGATAAATACTTATACGGGGAAATTGACAAGTTGCAACCCTTTATCTCTCTCCATTCAACTTTCCTTATTACTATTGAAAAAATGTCGTATTTTTGTTCAAACAGTTTCAATATATGCTTGATCCTGAAAAAAATAAAGTCATTATTGATTATCTCCAAGCGTTCAATCCAGTAAAAATCGGGATATTCGGTTTCTACGCCAGAAATGAATCCAGGCCGGATAGTGATCTTGATATCCTGATTAACCTTAATACGGCTATCTCGCTGTTTCAGTTGGTCCGGATTGAGCGTGAATTGTCTGAATTATTAGGCGTCAAAGTCGATCTCGTTTCTGAAGGTGCCATTAAAAATCAAAAACTACGAAATTACATTGAGGCAGATCTTAAAATCATTTTTCAGTCATGAAGGATGACTCCATTATCTTGAACACATTGAAACTAATCTGAAGAGGATCATATTATACTCTTCCGGGATTAGCAGGGAGAGTTTTCTGAACAACATTCAGCTTCAGGATGCCTGCATCAGGCAGATTGAAATAATGGGTGAAGCGACAAAAAGGATCTCCGAAACCTTCAAAGAAAAACACCCCGAAGTGCCCTGGAAAGACATGGCGGGAATGCGTGATAAACTCATTCATGATTACATTGATGTAGATCTGAATATTGTTTATCAAACAGTTGCTGTTGACATCCCCATCCTCCTGCCTGTAATTGAAATGATCTTAGAATAACCTATAATAAACGTCTCATCCAGTTGCAACTTTGTGCATTAAGGGGAGCAATACCCTCCAGTTACAGGTTGATTACCAGTTTCCTTATCGCTTTTTGCCCGTTGATCCTGGTTTCCAGCAGGTAGATTCCCGGCCTGAGCGATAGTTCCGGCAGTTCGATGGTCGCGATCCCAGGCTGCGGATGACCGGCGGTTGTTTGAAAAGCCACCTTGCCATTTATCCCGGTGATCGTAAGGTACAACGAACCTGTTTCCTTTGTGTCGACGAGGACCTGCATCCCTTTGCCGTTTCCTGGGTTGGGATAAGGAATGGCGTTCAGACCGGTTTCCCCGGTGCTTTTCCCCGGCGCACTTCCATAGATAAAAAGCCTGGATTCCGACCATGTGATATCGCCATCCTGGTCCACGGCCCGCACGGCCCAGTAATATGTTGTCCCTTCTTCACAGGAAGGAAGGCCGGCCAGGTAATGATTTGTGTTCAAACCTACACTCGCCCTGAACACTGTTTGGGATGGCGTGACCTGCCTTGCTTTACAGATGACCAGAGTATATTCAACAGGATCAATACCGGTCGCACTCCAACTGAAAAACATGCCTGTGTTTTTCGGCTGTTCGCCGGCAGAGGGAGTTAAAAGGCTGATCGATTTCGTGAGGCTGCTTACCGAGTATGCAATATACCAGGGCCGGTCGGTCCCGGTGCTGTCATAGAACCACCACTGGTAATCTTCGGGCTTGAACCAATAGGCATGCACGATGTATGAATTGAAATTGATCCCTTTGCTTTTTTCTGCCATGTTCAGCGAAACCTCCACCTTTTTGCTCAGTGTGCATTCATTTTCGGTTGAGGTTTCATAATTCACATCGTACCCGGCGGAAACCTGGACTTTGAAAACTTTGGGCTTTTGCCCGGTAAAGGAGGCATCCACCTTATATGACGTTTTATTTGAATATTCCGAAGAGGTGTCAACGGCCAGTGTAAAGGTTCCCGTCTGCCCTTCATCGGGATTGGTCCACGAAGGGTTGCAGATCGGCTGGATCCCCGAAAGGGTCACATCCTTGTTCATTTCCGTGCGGCTCGAGAGCTTCCAGGCAGCAAGGTTCGCCGCGTTCGGTTCGCTGATCCCGAACGGGTATTCCGAGATATCCTTTGACCGGTAAATGACGGCAGTGGAAGAGGTTTGGAACCTGAACTGCTTGCTTCCCAGCACCGGGTATTTAAAACCGGCATCCCACCAGGGGAATAGTTTATAGGTGTACCTGGTGATCGTGGGTACCACGTAAATGTATTTACCGGATTCCTGTGAATCTTCATTCAGTTCGAAGGGCATCGAAAGAGAGTTTACCCAGGTATGTTTGCTGCTTACCGAATGTTTGAATGCCTCCGAACATTTCATTTTAAGGTCAAACGCCGCTTTTTCGCCTTTCATGGCGACTTCGCCACCCTCGGTGTACTGATCTTCGGTGATGGTCGTGATGCTTGAGCTGAACTCCCCTTCAATTTCCAGGTTGAGCTCCGTCGGCCTTGTTTCGGGAACATAGTAACTGTCCCAGACCGGCCAGTTGACTGAACAGGGAGGTCCTCCATCGGTGATGCCCACAAGTGACCACAGGCTCCGTACTGCCGGGCCATAGGTTGAGTCGGATACGGCATCCAGTGCGATGTCATCACTTATGATGGTCGAATCGGGGATCGGTTTCCAGGAGTCGGAAGTAAACCTCAGACCGCAAATCTTACCGTTGCCGTCGGGGTAGTATATCCAGTTCTGCTGGATAAAACCGTTGGCCTCGTTTCCCACCACGTTGTTGAACTTGTTCGGGATCAGTTCCGTGGCGCCGATAAGAGGATAGGTGTCTTTCCATGATGCGGGCATCATGGAGGAGGGGAGGACGACGCCACCCATGCCTTCCTGGTAATACATATCCCTGACAAATTCATATTCAGTATAATTGATGGCACTGGTGTTACTGTTCCCGTAACCAAGCAGCAACATCCGGTCACTGTGATGCAAAGCAGACATGTTATCGATGGTACGTCCTCCTTTCATGGTTCCGCCCATCAGTACGGAGGCCCTGCAGTTGGACAGTGTTGCAGGCGCACCAAAGGGTACCTCGTAGGAAAATGTCGTCTCCCCTCCTGCCGGTGTAGTGGGAGTGAGAACACCAAGGTATATGTTGTTGTTGCTCGACAAATAGGTATTTATTACCAGGTGCGTCATGCCTGCCGAATCGGTATGCGGGACCATGCCTCCAAGCATGTTGCCAGGAATACCGGCGACCAGCGTGTTCTTTTTGAAAATAAACTTGTCGTTGGCTTTATCATATTCATATTTCTGGACACACCATTTACCGTAATTGGGATCACTGCTCTGTGCATAGACCCCCAGGAAATAGAGGGTTGAGTCGTGCTGGAAGGCCCCCTTTTTGATCACGGAAGTCTTGCCTTTAACCACGTCATAATAGGCATGGTAGGGAAGCGTGTTATCTTCCGGGAAGCGTGCAAAGCAATCGTAACTGTCGTCGGTCTGGTTGAAAGCTGTGCTCCATTTCATGTAGTTGTTGTAATGCCAGAAATCCCCGTTGTATTCGAACGCAATAGAGTTTCCCTGTGTACCCGAGTAATAATCTGTTTCATCTTCAAATCCGTATAGAAAATAGTTCTTATTGTTGGGTTTCATGTTGTACGCCGCGAGATGTCCCGTGTGGTCGATTGTATAAACCGTTGGTGATTTACCCGTGAATTGGTCCAGGAGGGTGATCAGGAATATATTGCCCTGGTACCCGTAAAGGGCGGTCTGGTTGTATGAGTTGTACGTGCTCCAATAGTTTGAATGGCTGTCATGAAACACCGAATCGGGATTCAGGTTGCAGATATACTGGGTAAATGAGGGCATCGCCAGGAACAGCAACGCTAAAGTTAAAAAACTTTTCTGAGTGTATTTTTTCATTGATTTTTCCATGGCATATCACATTAAAAATTAAAACGCAATCCGGTGTTAATGCAGAAGTCGTTTCCTGCAGCAACTTGCAGCGAAATGGTCAGCGGGTCGATGAAGATCCAATCGGCCCTGAGGCAACCGTCGATAAACGATTTTGAGCATAAGGTGGTTTTCAGTTCATCGGAGTATTCATACCCATTTTCAGGGTTAGTACGGCGGATGCTGTAAGTGTTTTTCATTTGTGCATAATAAAACCCTGGCCCTGCCGAAACGGTAAAACGCTTTCCGGTATACGATGCCATAAGCGCGATTCTGCCGTAGCCGTATGAAAAATCCTCCTGAAGGTCATTTACAAAATTGGTTGTCATAGGATGAATGCTGTCGGTGATCTCATTCGTTTTCCCCCAGGCATAAACAATTTCGGGCACGGCAGTTATACCCCAATGCGGATTGAAATTGTACCGGAGATTGAAGGAGAGTCCCACCACAGGGTTCGTCGGGTCGGATTTAACCGTCATTTTGTTCTGGCTGAGCAGGTCAAGATCGGTCTGGGTATTGACGGCACTGATGCCAAGAAGAAGAGAGGCATCGATGAACCAGTGTCCTTTCGTCTGATCCAGCAAAATTGCACCGACCTGGACGACCAGTGCATTGAGTTTACAGGTCTCGGTTCGGTGGTTATTCATCCGGGCGATCTCATCATCGTTGGCAGTGAAGGTTCCCAGGTCGCTGCCATACCAGACGGAATGGGCCGAAAAATTCGTGATCTTCAGCGAGGCATTGTAAAACGAATACGAAGCCCCGATGTGGAAGCGGCGTTGTTTTTCAGTGGGTGCAGACCCGGGATCCTGGGCACTGAGAGCTGTTGCAATGAACAGGATCATGCAGAACAGTACATGCTTTTTCATGTGAAGGTGTTTGATGGTGAAAGGACAGTAAGATTTCAGAGGATTTATTGGGATCCAAAAGGAAACAAGGACCGATGTTGTATGTAAATTGGGTAAAAGCACTAATGCCAAGGATTCGCAACAAATATACTGCACTTTAATAAAATTACGAAGCAATTTTCGTTTAAATGCAATTATACCTGGAGTTTTTCAGGAATGGCATCGCCTTCCTGGATAAAGCGCTCTATTTGATAAGTCACCGCCGGAATATAGTGAACATTTTTTGTTCTTGATATAGTGTATTTTAAGGTTGTCGACTTAACCCGGCGGAAAATGGTGAATTTGGTCGGCGTGTCCAGTAGGACCTCGCATATAAGAATAGTACTCACTTATGTCGGTAAAATCCTTTTTACTCCAACACCCTCCGGGTTTAGCTTTTTTAGATCAAAGGCAATTATTAGGGATGTTTTTTTGCCTTCGCTCTTTGTAAATAATATATTTGTAATAATCAAATAAACCCTTCAGTTTTTAAGTAATGACTTCTGAAGAGTATGAAGACATTCTTTACAATCATCGTATTCTGCGGTTGTCATCGAGGATCCTGGGTATGATTGAGGTGGTACTGTTATTTTACCTTTCCTTCAACGAGTTCAGGGAAGAAATAAATAACCACAGTCCTTCACCATTATTGACATTGATCAAGGACAGTAATTCTTAGCTGTCACATTGACGATCGCTTTTATAGGCCTCATCATTGCCTATTGGAAAGAAGGCCCGGGTGGCGGGATCTCTCTTGCCAGTTTCATCGTGTTATTTATCGGATGGTCTGATTTCCATGTGAGTTTTATTCTTGGCATGGTACTGGCTTCTCTTCCTGCCATTTTATATTTTACATATTGGTTGCCCCTACCTCGGTCATCACAACATCTCCAAACAAGGGGTTTGAAAGGATGGTAAATTCCCTTTTGTTCAGGCAGAATATTTCAGCCATTTTGCGCAAAGCAAGGGGGTTAACTGAATAATAATCACCGTCGATCCGGGTGATGGGTGATACCCTTCCGCTCATGGGAAAATGGAAGCGGTGGTAATCGAAAGGGGCAAGCCGGATGATCACCAGGGTGCCATCAAGGTAATTTTGAGCAAGGCGGGCATTATTCTTTAATTTCCGGGTAAAGAAATCGTTGAAAGAGTGGAACTCCTGTTTTTGGGCGTTACGCATGTCGATATCAAATTCTTCAACAAAGGGATGTATTTTTTTGGCCGATGAAGGACGATCCATGCTGTTGCCATAAACAGACGAAACCACCTTTCGTTTGGCCAGCGCCCACAAGGTTGCTTCGCCAACCGGATTATGATACAGCCACACCAGCCACTTTTCGCCAGCCACTTTTTCCGTTTTTAACAAGCCACTTTGCCTATCGTAATACCGGATGGGAACTTGGGACGGCAACGGATATAAAGCCAGTAGGACAATGACCCCAAGCAATAACAAAAGGAGGCCCCACCTCTTTTTAGCTTTTGAAATGTTCATCTGTTATTGTTTGTTTTCATGTTTGCTTTGTTTGCCTTGAATAGCAAATATAGTGCAAAGTCCAATAAATCATTGCACTGATCAGATGGGGTTATCCTGTGACACGATGGAGGAAGTTTATTAAACACCAGTAACCTTTTTAGAAAGGTTGGCCATCGGCACTAAATTCAGTGCCCAGTATGCTCTTTTAAGAAAATAAAATAAGCACCCCGGATAAAAATAGGAGTATCTTTAGTCATTATTAATCTTGGATTTACGGAAAACGGAGGAACTACATGGTTAAAAGCTTTAACATGACTGATCAAAGAAGATTTCAATCCATCGTTGTATTGATTCTGGCTACAGCTATTGCCGGACTCCTGATCTCAGGCTGCAAAAAGGACAATGATGAAACAGCCACCACCCAATTTTTAAAAGGGCCCTACCTCATTTTTCCTGATAATAACACGCAAATGAAGGTTCTCTGGTATACCAATATCTATCCCGGTAACTCGAGAATAGCATGGGGAAAAACTGAAAGTTGCAGCGACAGCAACATTGTTGTGACAGAAGAGAGTTATTCATCAGACGACATGCATGGTTTTAATTATACCCTTACCGGCCTTACTCCCGGCGTAAAAACCTATTATAAGGTAATTGCAGATCAAAACACTGCCACCGGTTCATTTTACCCCGCTCCTCCCGGCAATGCGACCAGGCTCACTTTTTACGGGATAGGTGATTCTCAGCCCAAAACCGGGATGCCGATTATGTTTGATGCGGTATCCGCAGCTTTGCTGAACGATATGGACCGGGACGAACCGAATCGTCACACGCTGGTGCTCCACGGGGGTGATTTTGTATACCGCGGCCGAGTAGAGGGAGACTGGGCAGCCGGATATTTCAATAACAGCTATACTAACATTGCCTCGTTATTTGCTGCCATGCCTGTCATGGGTGCAGTCGGCAATCATGAGTTTTATAATGCGAATGGGAAAATAGACATGACCCATCCGAATGCTTTTATTGACCAATATTTGCCTTATCCCTATTATTCCGATTATTATTATTCATTTGATTACGGCCCGCTTCACGTGGCTGTTGTCGACAATTATTCTACCTACGAAGTGGGTTCTGATCAATATAACTGGCTGTCGGATGATCTTACCAATTCTACAAAACCTTGGAAAATTGTTATGTATCATGAAAGCGGTTTTGGCAATGCATATGACAATAAGACAGTACAGACTAATCTACATCCTTTATTGGTGAGTAAAAACATCAAAATGGTGATCCAGGGGCATATCCATTCTTATTGCCGGTGCCTTAAGGACGGGATACAGTATGTAACTTTAGGTGGTGGCGGCGCTCCCCTGGATGCTGGCCGCGGGGCTGAAGGCTCTTATGATCCGGCTTTGATCCAGAAGGATGCGTTTGTTTTCCATTTCGGGCGCTTTGATCTGGTTGACAATAAGATTGATGCCACTATCATTGATAAGGATGGCAACATTATTGACAGTTTCAGCTGTTCCAGGACCATTAAGTAAAGAATGCTTTCACACATAAAGACCGCTTCAGACTGAGGTTGCTTATGCATTGATGTCATTCCTTTCCATTCTGACAGCCTTTTACACTACATCCAACCCTGTTTTAATTTAAACAAAGTGATTCGGATTGAACGGGCCATTTTGTATACTAACTCTGGGTTTGGTTGAGTAAACGAAAAGGTGACATGATGAAATTTACAATTTCTGCAATATCATAATATAACCCTGCTATTTGCTTGAATTGCTTTAATTTATTGTATGTTTGCAAAATCCGATAGACTTGAGAATCCCCAGTCCGGTTGTAGAGTCCCGTTAGGATGTAATAAGACGGGAAAAACACTCTCCGCGACCAGCCATCACTGGAACAGCCAGACCATCTCATTTGATTGATTGCTAATAGAATATTGTGGTCAACCAAAACCGACGGAAAGTGGTCAGATGACCCGTTTTGCCTGGTGCCTGGTATACTTAAAAAATGCAGAAAATGAAAAATTACAGGAAATTTAGCTTATGAAAATCCGTGTTCAATATAAATCAAATCATTAAAATCATTTTTATGAAAAAAATATGCGTGTCCGTGATTTATTCGATCTTTTTAATATCGCTCATAGGTTGTGTAGTAGGTAAGAAAGTTCCGTATGAAAAAATGAAAGTTGAAATAAATTATTCCGGAACAAAATCCATCGCCCTTGCAGTTTATGATCAAAGGGAGATGGTCGTTGATGGAAACCGTAAACCGGATTTTGTAGGGTACCAACTTTCAGGTATAGGCGTTGCCTGGCCCATAGGAACAAAGAGTGGGAAAAATTTTACTGATGTGGTCCAGGAGGTTATTTCACAATCATTTAACAACAAAGGGTATAAGGTTTTATTAATTCCAACCTCTTATAAAGATAATTATGACGACATAAAGACCAGGATGATTCAATCCTCCAGTGATCGCCTGATGATAATTAAATTAAAGAAATTACAAATTGTCATGGTTGTTGCCACCATTATCGACATTGACGTGGATGTCGAAGTCTTTGATAAATCGGGAAACATGCTTGCCGTCAAAAATTTTCAAAAAAGTTTGCAGATTGCCACCGATATCCTGGGTACAAATTATAAGAAATATGCACCTGAATACCTGGAAAAAGAGATAGCATCGTGGTTGAACGACCCGCAAATAGCTAAAGAATTAAAATAGTTACTGGTGTTACATCCATCTGCTCATTGATACATTATCTTGTTACATAGGGGTGTAAAAAGAATGATTTCGATTCCCTGCTTTTTTTTTCTTGTTTATGATCAATGTTGTTTGTGGTTTTCTTCCTGGTTCCTTTAAACAACCGGTTGAAAAAACCCTTTATACCTGTTTGCCGGTAAGGTTGACAATTCAGAAACGAATAGGTTTCACCGGGTATATTGAACGGAGTGAGATATTTTTTATGTAATTGAGGATCCTTTTCAATTCCTTCGAGGATTTTGCCAACTAAAGGCAATGCCAGCGATGCCCCTGATCCGTTGCTGCTGAAAAAGTGAACATCAGCTGTGCGTGCGCCCACCCAGGTGCCAATAACCAGGCCAGGCGTATAGGCGATGAACCAGGCATCAGAATAGTTTTGTGCAGTGCCTGTTTTCCCGGCAACTGACGCTTTTATACCAAAGTCGCTGCGTATTCTCGCACCTGTTCCCTGGTTGATGACCTCCTGCAGAATGGCAGTTATAACCTGGCTTGTTTCCGGGGTGAAGACTGTCTTCGGTTTTAAAGGTTCCTTGCTGTAAATTATATTCCCCCGGGCATCCAGTATTTTATCAATCATTACCGGTTCATTCATCTGACCTCTGTCGGCGAAGGAGGCATAGGCCCTGACAATTTCGTAAAGTGACAGATCCAGGGTCCCCAGGGCAACAGATGGTGCATCCCCGGTAATCATCGGAAATTCTAATTTATTGCAGGTTTTCAAAAGATTTTCCCTGCCTTCCTTAAAGTACAGATCAACCGTTGGAAGGTTGATGGAATTGACCAAAGCATACCAAAAGGCAACCGTGCTGTCGGGGGTCGAGGAATGATCATAGTTTTGAGGTTCCCAATCTTCATATCCGGGATACTTTTTACGCTGGTTTGACAGGTAAACACAAGGTGTAAATCCATTTTCCAACGCAGTCGCATATACAATAGGTTTAAAAGCTGAAGCAATCTGCCGGTGCGCCAGGACCAGGTCAAAGGGCAATGTGGCAAAATCGTTTCCACCTGTCCAGGCAAGAACTTCGCCGTTTTCAGGATTGGTGAGGAGTACAGCGGCATTCAACATTTTGTAATAATGCCATATGCTGTCGAGTTTATTCATTTTTATAACCTGGAAACCATTCCAGTCAAACACCCCGATCTCCCTTAACTGACTTTCACTTTTAATGTCCGCGCTGCTATTTTTCTGTTTATTGTACCAGCGCTTTTTGACATTGTAGACTACAAGCTCCTTATCGAGCAGTTTTTGCATAACGGATAAATGACCTTTTACAGCTTCCGTGGCCAGTTCCTGGAGGGGCATATACAGGGTGGTATTTATTTTCAGCCCGTCTTTTTCCAGGTTGTACGCTTTGCCGGTTTTGGCTTTAATTGAATCCAGCAACGCTGATGCTTTTTTCTTAACCTGGTAAACAAAATAGCCGGCCGGAGGGGTCAAACTGATGTTTTCGTAGTTCAGTTCAATGGGCAATTTTTGAAGGCTGTCGCAAGCTTTCGCTGACAGATAATGCTCCTTTGCCATCAAATTAAGAACCATGTTCCTGCGCGAAATGGAGTTTTCCGGGTTGAGACGGGGATTGAAATGGGTGTTGGCTTTTAACAAACCCACCAAAACTGCCGATTCCTGGATGGTCAATTCCCTGGTATGCTTGTTGAAATACCTGCGTGCAGCTGATTCCACACCATAAACTTCTTCGCCGAACGGTACTGTATTAAGGTACAAAAGCAGAAGTTCTTCTTTGGAATATACCTGTTCTATCCGTGCGGCAATAATGATCTCTCTTATTTTATTAACCGGAAGGCTCATAAAACCATAATCATTGCGACCATACAGGTTTTTGACCAGTTGTTGTGAGAGCGTACTTCCGCCTCCACCGCTTTTTTTGCCCAGCAGGATACTGTTCAGAAATACCCTGGCAAGGCTTCGGATATCATACCCCGAACGCGTGAAAAACCGCTTATCTTCCGTTGCGGTCAATGCATGCTTAAGCTGAGCGGGAATATCTTCCAGATGAATGCTGGTCCGGTTTTTGGCAAAGAACTCACCGATCACAATACCATCAGAAGAAAACACCAGCGATGCCTCTTCCTGGCTGACAGCAGATAATTCATCCTTTCCCGGCAGAGAACCAAAAGCACCCAGGTACACCAATAAGAAAAAAACCGCTGAAAAAAGGATTACTGATGAAATGAATGTAACAACGATCAACAGGACCTTAATTAAACGGGTATGTTTAAAAAACAGCATGAAATCCTGATTTCAATTTGACAGCAACCGATTATTAACCAAAAACATGGTTCAAACCCCTGAACAGGTTTTGTTCCAATATGTCGTATTGGCCATCGGATAAAAACAGTTCTTTCACTTCTTTCAATAAACGACCTGTATCATCTTTTAAGTAACCGTATTTTTCGAGCGTTAATCGTATTTTTTGAATGCTTTGATAATCGTTATCCTTATCGAATTCATCATGGATTCTTTCAAAGCTATTCCCAATGGTCCTTGATTTGATAAAGCCTGTTTCTGCTTTTGATTCTGAAAAATTGGCATTGGCGCAGAAAATCAGGATGTAAGCTTTTAATTCTTCTTTTGTCCAGTTTGTATCAAATTCTTTCATTGTTTTATGTTTAATTTTTAGTAATAATATTTTTTTCAACAGAACCTGGTGGTTCTTGCTGATGCAGACAAGCCGGCGGCCTGGCCAACTTGCCCGGAAGACACACAACTTTAACTGCTGACTTTCCAAACCGGTTTTTTCCCGGCAGGTTTTATCTGCACTGGTATATCCTTAAGTTTTGCTGTTTGATGTAATAAGACATGGTCCCTCAAACCTGTGTACCTCAAATCGGGTGTCTTCCCGTCCTTCCTGTAAACAACGATAATTTTCTTTTCGGGTGTTTCTTCAGTTTTCATAATGGTTTCTTTATTTACTCTTGTAATGTTCCTGACCAGGGTTTGCTGAATTCGGATGATGAGACAAAGTTCGTGCTGTTTAACTCCGGAAGTATTACACATTTTTGGGAATTCCTTACATGTTTCACACATATCCCCCTTAACCCCCAATAAGATGTTCATATCCAACCTGACCCACTTTCTTGATAAAAAGGGCAATATTCCCGCAGATATGCCCAAGGAAGGAAGAGAAATGGAGGGCTTCCTCGCCATTATTGTCGATACAGCCACAAAGGATTACCCGCCATCAACGAAATCCACCAATATCAGGTGTATTAAGAAAAAAAGTGTTTTATTTTCACAATCTTTATATGCCTGTCAAACTTTGAATTGGCCCCATTAACACCTTCAACTGTTGAATTTAATGATGCAGAAGAATTATTTGAGGATCATACCATTGTCACCAGATGCTCCCAAATACGCATCATCTGACATATGACAACCTTTCCATATACGAGTGTCTTATGCATCCGATTGGATGGATTGGCCAGAGAGCATAATTTGGGGCTAATTCAACTATTATCCATTTTCATATGACAGCCACTTTTAAAATAACACATTCAAATTCTTGACATTACATTTATAATGCCATATCTTTACAAAATAGATACATCAACAAATAACCAATGAAAAAATATAAATTTTTTCTCTTTTTATCAGGACTCTTCCTGATGGTTCCGAGTTGTACGAAAACTGATTCCACTGATTCTCCCCCGGTTGTTAAAGACCCTTATGGGATGTTCGAGTATACCAGAAAAGCGAACGGGGTAGTTACATTTTTTAATACTTCAACGGATGCTACATCTTATTTATGGGATTTCGGTGATGGACAAACCTCTACCACAGCGGTAATGACTTTTGACCATCAATATCTTCAGAACGGAAACTATTATGTCTTGCTTACCGCTTATGGAAATGGGAAATCTGACGGCGCCTATGCTAATGTGAATATTACAACGGTAGTTGGAGGTGTGCCAACAGTTGAAACTGATTCAGTAACAAACATCACACAAACCACGGCCACCTCAGGCGGGAATGTAACATCGGAAGGTGGTTCCACCGTGACAGCAAGAGGCGTATGCTGGAGTAGGTCACAAAATCCTACCCTCTCTGACAGTAAAACTACGGATGGCAGCGGAACAGGTAGTTTTACAAGCGACATAACCGGACTGGCTGCAAACACTCCGTATTATGTGAGGGCTTATGCCACAAACAGTTCCGGTACGGGTTATGGGAATCAGGTTATTTTTAGAACTGGGGGACAAGGCTGCCCCGGAGTACCAACCGTGACAGATTCAAGAGACGGACAGGTTTACCCTACCGTTAAGATCGGCGACCAATGCTGGTTGCAGAAAAATATGAATTATCAAACCGGAAATAGTTGGTGCTGGGATAATAATACTTCAAATTGTGATACCTATGGCAGGTTATATGATTGGGAAACAGCACTTGGGGTTTGCCCGTCGGGCTGGCATTTGCCAAGTGATAATGAATGGACAGTGCTTACTGATTTTCTTGGCGGATACAAAATTGCCGGAGGCAAGATGAAAGAGGCCGGAACAACTCATTGGTTATCACCAAATACCGAGGCAACCAACTCCAGTGAATTCACTGCCCTTCCGGGCGGAAGCTTGGGAGGTGATGGATTTTTTTATATGTTAAATGCCAACACCTTTTTCTGGTCATCGGTAGCGGAATCGGATACAATGGCGTTTGAACGGATTCTTTACTATAACTTGGAGGAATGTACTCCTTGGGCCCCCTACAAGAAGGTTGGTATTTCTGTGCGCTGCATCAAAGACTGAGGTGCGCCCATACGCACACGAAACGATCGGGAACAAATAACCCTGAAGCACCCGCCAATGCCCACCCTCAACCGATTTTTATTGACCTTGCAAACTTGTTAACAATCAATGCTTTGGGGTGGTCGGTTTGCGCTGGCCTGAGGGTAATCGGGTTGACTGGCTTTTCCAGTCAAAGACAGAAGGAAGGGGAACTGGAAATTAATATTTTGGGGAACATGGATGGAGCCCAGGATAAAGGTGTATCTTTATGGTATCGGAGAGGATTGATCTTGTAAAATTTCCCCGAGACAAGTATCCATTTCACAACCAAAACTAAATCCCGGGGCACATGAAAAAACTATTTGTACTGCCAGCGATCCTGATACTGTTTTTTTTTGCAGGATGTAAAAAGAGCGAAACCGTTTATAGCACCGCAAATAATGTATATACGATTGCTGTGTTGGCCGACAATCATTACATGGATCCTTCCTTGCTGATACAGGATGGTCCCGCATTTCAGGATTATCTTGTAACGGACGGGAAACTCCTGGCCGCGAGTGATGCCATCATGCAGGAGGCTATTTATGAGTTAATTCATGCAACGCCAAAGCCCGACCTTGTCCTTGTTCCCGGAGATCTTACCAAAGATGGTGAACTGGTTGGCAATGTCTCGGTTCATTTATACCTCCAGCAATTGATTCAGGCCGGGATCAAAGTCAGGGTTATTACTGGTAACCATGACATTTACAACCCGCATTCGTATGTTTACAACGGCGCTACAAAGAATAGGGTTCAGAATATCGGTCCGGATAAATTCAGATCGATTTATTCAGATTGTGGTTATAGCGATGCGCTGTATACCGATCCATACTCCCTGAGTTATGTATCGGAACCTTTGCCCAATCTCTGGCTCCTCGCAATTGATTGCTGTAAGTATGATAATATAAACGATTCGATTTATACTGCAGGAGCGATCAGGCCGGGCACCATGAAATGGGTACTTGACCGATTGGCAGAAGCAGCTCAGAAAGGAAAAACAGTTTTTGGTATGATGCATCACGGATTAGTTGAGCAATTTACCGACAAGGACACAACATTCCCTGGCTTTATGCTGGATAATTTTAGAGATGTAGCAAATCAACTTATGAATGCGGGACTAAAGATTATGTTTACGGGACATTTTCATGCAACTGATATTACAGAACAACAATCAGGAAATCAGACCTTATATGATATAGAAACCGGTTCAATTATTGTTTACCCTTGTTCATACCGATTGATAACGTACATTAAGGATTCCGCATTAATCATTACAACGAAGCACATCACGAATGTAAATTATTCAGGCATTCCCCCTGGTCAAACGTTTCCACAATATGCTGAAAGTTTATCCCTGATAGCTGCGGATACCCTGTTTACGACAATGCTTATGAATGGTAAGCAAATTACTTACAATGATACTGCCTGGCATATCAGCCATTGTATGGGAACAGCATTAATGGTCCATTGTTACGGTGATGAAGATAAAGCCCTTGAGGATACAGCATTTATTGGGCAAACAGCAAGACGATACAAAGCTTCTCTCTGGCTTCCTTCTTACTGTGATTTCCTGTGGACTGATAGAATACCCAGAGACAATTCCCTGACAATTCTATTGAAATCGGGTATTTCTTTTAAATAGCGCCAGGGATTGGACAGACCGATGGAGTTGTCCATTGTAATAAAAGACTTTTCAGGTGCATTCTCCCCTTAAAAACCACATATTAATATTATACCTTGACATTTGAAAATTGGGCTGACGATTAACATTCAGTATTTTTTTATGCCTAACGGGAATTGAAAAAAACAATCGATTATGAGATCTATGATTTTCTTAGGAATATCATTATTGATGGTTGTTCATATTGCTTTTTGCCAGAATAACGGGGAATATACAAGACTGATTGATGAAGCCTACAAGCTTTATCAAAATGGGGAATATCAGAATTCAGGGAAAAAGTATACAGAGGCATTCGCTGTGAACGGGAACAAAGGATTAATAGAGGACCGGTATTATGCTGCCTGCAACTGGGCATTGGCCAATGAAAAGGATTCCGCTTTTGCGCATCTGTTCATGATCGCAATAAAAGGTAATAGTGCAGCGTATGATCAGCTGATAAATGATAACGATTTGAAGCCTTTGTATAATGACTCCCGGTGGGAGGAGATTAAAAGCATTGTAAAATCGAACAAAGAAAAAAAAGAAGCCAATTATAATAAAAAGCTTATTGCCACTTTAGATACTATTTTTACAGATGATCAAAAATCCAGGTTACAACTAGATTCAATTGCTGAAAAATATGGCTGGGAATCAAAAGAGGTCGATTCAATGGTAAATGATAAAGCATTTAAAGAAAAATGCAGGAAAACAGATTCGATTAACACCGTCAAGATTACTTCTATAATTGAAAAATATGGCTGGTTAGGGGCCGATGTAGTTGGAGAATACGGGAACTCGACTTTTTTTGCCGTGATTCAGCATTCCGACCTGAAAACGCAGGAAAAGTATTTGCCAATCATGAGAGAGGCGGTTAAAAACGGGAGGGCCAGGGCCGATCAGTTAGCTTTACTTGAAGACAGGGTGGCACTGAAAGAGGGGCGCAGGCAGATTTATGGAAGTCAGCTGGGAATGGATCCCGTTACAAAAAAAACATATGTTTGTCCATTGGAGGATCCCGGCAATGTTGATGCAAGACGCGTTGAGGTTGGGCTTCCTCCGATGCAGGAGTATCTTGAGCCAGCGGGGATAAAGTGGGATGTTGAGCAATATAAAAAAGAGTTACCTGCTATTGAAGCTTTAGAAAAGCGAAAATTAAATAAGTAATTCCGGAAAGTAATCCGGACAGGTAAATCCTTTAATATTCGTGGTTAACACTAGCACAGGTAAATTGCACTGTGTTGTTGCATCTTTATTAGGGGTGGTCATATGATCCATTTTGTCCAAGTCATCCATTCATGCTTTTTTTTAAGGCTGCAGATAGTCTAACATATCCTTGGTAAACTTCCTGCAGTTATCTTCAAGGAGATTATAGATTGCCCCGTTTTGAATCCACTGATCACTGACGGTTTCAAAAGCATTATTGAGCATCGTTTTCCTTAAATTCGGATCCTGCACATTACGGAAATTGATTTCATATAACACCGAAGCAATTGATGTTACTGGTGTGAATCCTGTGCTGTATGGGGAGGTTGGCCTTGTGATAAATCCTATCACCTGGACAAGAGATGAGACCTTAGCAGACACGACACAAGGTTTGGGGTCACTCTTTCCAAATAAAGCAGGAGTATGGGTAAAAATACCACAGTACGCCGATGCCCGCGTTGACACAGTAAAGGGTGTATTGGTTTGCACAACGGCCGATGAATCCAGAATAGCCAAATTAGATTCACTCAGCGGGTTTCCAAAAGGAGTTTACCATAGCTTTGATTATCCTTTTTACTACTACAATATCAGACAAAATGCCGCAAATCGGGCTAATATATTCTTAAATAAATAAACGGCATTTGATTGAGCTTTTCAACCGGAAGCTTCAGGAATGATCTTTTATCCCGACCATCATCTGCATTCCGGATTCGGCTGTTATCAGGCGGATGCTGCTTAATCCTGCATCCTGCATCCAGTCGCGGAGTTCCTTTTCCGTATAGGTATCCCCTTGTTTTGTTCCCACCAGCATATTCAAGGCAAACAGGGCCCCAACAAATGGTTCCGTCCGTTCCCCGTTCATTACATGGTCCATGATAACCAGTTGTCCTCCCCTGTTCAGCGCATCTGCCCCTTTTCTGATCAGGAGGCTGTTCTCCGAAGGATTGTTGATATGGATGATGGCCGACATCAGCACAAGGTCAAATCCCTCCCCAAAACCGGAATGGAGATAATCGCCTTGACATGTAGTAACGGAACTGGAAAAACCGGCCTCACCGATATATTTCCGGGTGATCGGGACCACGTTGGGCAGATCAAGGATCACCCCGGTAATGGCTGGATTTTTTTCAATAAAAGCAAAGGTAAATGCGCCTGAACCGCCTCCCACATCCAGCGTTCTTTGGGTTCCCGAAAGATCGAGCAGGCCGGCCATCTCCCGGCCCTGGGAAACACCCCTCGCATGCATGGTGGCAATAAACGATTCGAGCCATTCCTTTCCGCGGCTGTTGATATCGTTCTTTTCTATCTCTTCGGCAGCATGACCCACTTTAATTACATCGGTCAGCGTACTCCAGTTTTTCCAAAGCCCGACTGAATGGCCCAATCCTGCCATGAATGACCGGGAAGAGGATACAAGGAACTTTTCCGAAAAATCCGAATTGGAAAATTTTCCATCTTCCGTCCTCACGAGACCTGTGCCGTGCAGTGCATTCAGAAGGCGGTTGGTGGCCCTGGGGTCGCTGCCCATTTTGGATGCCAGTTCTGCAGAGGAGATGCATCCCCCCCACAGGTGATCGAAAACTCCAAGTTCGAAAGCAGAAAGAATCAAGCGGCTTATCCGGAACGTGTTTACCGTTTCCATCAGCCCGGCAGGTGTTGTAATTGGTTTCATATAGCAAAAATAGCCGAATTCAATGGATGAATGCAAAACTTCTTATACGGAGTGATAGGAAAAAGTTTCAAAAGAGGTTCACCTTTTGGGTTTTGCAGGATTAAGCAGGAAATGAGACATGGAATCAGATGTCCAAATACAGTTGGAAAGCATAGCCGGCTTGATCCATTACATCAGGGGAGAAAAAGTGATCCTTGACTTTGATTTAGCTCAGTTGTACTATGTCGAAGTAAAATCGTTAAAAAGGGCTGTTAAACGAAACAAACATCGATTTCCAACAGATTTCATGTTTGAACTAACACTGGAGGAACATCATTCTCTAAGGTACCAATTTGGCACCTTAAAGAAAGGAGAACATACAAAGTACCTACCCTATGCATTCACAGAACAAGGCGTAGCAATGCTTTCCGGAGTTCTGAACTCAAAAAATGCAACCACATTTAACATTGCCATCATGCGTGCTTTCGTACAAATGAGGAGATTTCTTGAAACTCATAAAGACCTTGCCCTGAAGATCGAGGAACTGGAACGGACGGTTTCATCACATGATGAAAATATCCAATTGATCTTTGAAACTATCCGGTAAATGATTGAAAAGAAGAGTGAACCGATGGAACCCGTGGGGTTTAAAATTGCCGGGGGTAACAAGGTAACAGGGTGACAAAGTCGTGACAAGTGACGCGTGACGGAATGTCCAGGCCTGCCCTGTCAGGGGCGGACGGTAAGGTCGGGGAAGAGGTTGCCGGAGTCAAAAATGCCCTGTGAAAATACGATCACGGTGGTGATCACCCCTGGCCCGGTGGTAAGCGGGATCCCGATCGGGATCACAGCCAGCGAGATCATATTGGGCAAAACGGACGAGCCGGAATCCTGGGTTTCAGAAGGGGGGTCGTTCATCATCTTGTACCCGATTCCGGCCAGCAGGATCCCACCGGCAACACGGAAGGCGTCAAGGCTGATCCCGAAGAACCGGAGGATGATGGTCCCGGTGAGCATGGAAACAACCATCGTAAGGAATGCGGTAAGGGTCGAAATCAATGATAACCGATTCGTCTCACTGCGCGACAAGTCTTTTGAGATCCGTATGAACAAGGGGATCGCCGAGATGTTATTGGCAAGCGCCAGGAGTGCAAATAAAAAGTGTTGGAACTTGATTTCCATTTGTAAAATCCCCCATGCGAATATAGGACAATTTTATATGCAATACGATTGCTGGACAAGCCGATGTAAATGGACCATCCCTATTCATTGATTGTTAAAAGGTTGAAGGGATCAGCCAAAACCGGCGAAAGGTAGTCAGTGTGTCCGGCCCGTCCTATCAGCCAGCCGGAAGCATTATCGTAAAGACACTTCCTTCATTGACCCTGCTTTCAAATGAGATGTTGCCATCGTGCTTTTCAATGATGCCGTGACAGATAGAAAGACCAAGGCCAGTGCCTTTACCGACATCTTTGGTTGTGAAGAACGGATCAAACAGTTTATCTTTTATTTCATCAGGAATGCCTATCCCGTTGTCACTGATCTTTATCTGCACTTGATTTTGCAATCCGGTTTCCATCAGGCTTGTCGTTATTCCGATCTGATATTTTCGATCCTCCGCGGGATATTTGGTTATCATCTGATCAATGGCTTCTATGGCATTGTTAAGAAGGTTCATGAATACCTGGTTCAAAGGACCGGGATAACATTTGATGAATCCAATTCGTTCATCAAACGCTTTCACAACGGTTATCCGGTCCTTGATTTTACTGTTTAGCAGGAGTAATGTTGCTTCTAAACCTTCATGAATATTAATCTCTTTCAATTCAGAGGCATCCATACGGGTGAAGTTTCGCAATCCATTTATTATCTCAGATGTCCTGGTCACACCGGTCCTGATATCATCGATTGTCTGAGGCATGATTGTCAGGATCTCATCAACCCCTTGTTCTTCAGCGTATTTCTGAACTCCGGGAAATTTATATTCCAGGGATTGAATAAACTGTTGCAGATCCTCATAATCTTTTTGCAGGCTAATGGCCCCGGAATTGATAAAATTGACCGGGTTATTGATCTCGTGGGCTATCCCGGCAGTAAGCATCCCAAGCGAAGCCATTTTTTCCGACTGGATCAGCTGGGACTGGGTTTGCTTCAGTTTATCCAGGGTTGTTTCTATTACTTTGTTCTTCTTGTTTACCAGAAGGTAGGCTTTGTTTAGCCTCCTCCGGCTGTTGATTATAAACAGCACGATGATGATCAACAAGGTTATGCCTGCAAATGATACAAACATAAAGATCCGTTGTTGTTTTACCTGAAGCGTTTTGATTTCGTTTTCCTTGCCAAGCAACTTTATTTCCCGGTCACGTTTTTCGGTTTCATTACTGATTTTTAACCTGGTCACCTTGTTGTTGCCTTCTTCACTAAGCAAACTGTCATGGTAAATGAAAAATAACTGATAGTCATCCAAAGCTTTTTTATAGTTCCCTTGTACACGTTCAGTTTCAGATAGAGATAAAAAACCATTCTTCAGTGATTTTTTGTCTCCAATCTGCTGTGCGATGGATAATCCCATATGCAGATAATGAATGGCCTCAGTATATTGCTGACTTCCGGTATCACTTTTATTATGAATGGCTTGTTTTGAAATCACAGTCCCGATCCCGATAAAAGTCATGCCTATCCCTCCTCTGAGCCCGAGCGCTTCATACATCTTCAAAGCTGAAAAATATTTCTTCAAAGCGTTTGTATAATCACCTTGTTGAAGGTAAATTTCTCCAATATTCATGATAGATTCCGCCAAAGCCTCCTGATCACCTAATTCTTCAGTGATTTTAACGGAGACGGAGTAATATTTCAACGCTTCATTATATTCTCCCTGGTCTGCGTAAATCAATCCAATGTTGTTGGATGTATAGGCAATCATTGCTTTATCATTGATTTCATTACCAATACCAAGAACTTTCCGGTAGTATTCCAATGCCTCGGAATAATTGCGCAAGTTGTAATAAATGAGTGCTACGCTGAAATAACCCCATGCAATTCTTGACTTATCTCCGATCTCTTCAGCGACTTTAAGCCCTGACATATAATTGTCAAGTGCTACGGGATAGTTGCCCTTTCCAAGGAATATATTCCCTATGCCTGCATAAACATCTGTAATTCCCTTTTGATTCAAGGTTTGACGAAATATCCGTAACGCCTTGCTGAAATATTCCAGGGACAAGGGATAATTACCCAGCGTGCAATTAACATCTGCAAGACCAGCGTATCCCTGGGCAATCCCATTCTGATAACCAATTTTGATACTGATATTTAAACATTCAGCAAAGTTCTTTAAGGCATCAGCATAGTTTCCGCGGGACTTATTATACCATCCGATACTTTTATACGCATCTGCAATGCCTTTTTTATAGTTAATTTTTTGAGCAAGAAGAATGGCTTCGTTTACATATCGAATCTCCATTTCATTTTCCTTACCGTACTTGACCCGTTCTCCAAGTTCGTTTAAAATATTAACCTTGCTGGTATCCTCTTTTACCGTTTTCAACAAGGCTTTTAGCGAATCAACCCTGGATAAATCCTGTGCGGTAATGACTGAGGAGTGAAGAAAAAAAACGATAACTATCAATAGGACACTGATCTTTCCTGACATATAGAAATCAAAGTTTCCAAATAAAAAGATTGTTGTCGTAAAAAAAATCCTTAAAACAAAGTTATATCTTAAATCGTAACTAATCAGTCCTATTTATAATGAGCGATTACATTGAGGGCTTGCAGCACATCTTGTTTGTTTTTGATGGCTGTTTCGATAATGGATCTCAGGATGGCAAAGTTTTCGGCAGCAAACATAGTCT
>Ga0268283_1000488_pt1 | contig 25886 bp, 30 predicted proteins | sample saktaG_13_FD_190140 | JGI IMG/M metagenome (GOLD analysis project Ga0268283, IMG submission 190140) | Saline water microbial communities from Sakinaw Lake, British Columbia, Canada - sak_2013_06_06_36m | ecosystem: Environmental > Aquatic > Non-marine Saline and Alkaline > Saline ... | reverse complement strand
CAAAAAACTCATTAAACTGCACCAAGGGTTGGCTTTAAAAAGGAAAGTAAAATTGATAGATGAGCAGTTAGATAACTATAATAAAAGATGATATTTCAGCCTCTATTTTTTTTCATTACGCCGCAATATTGCGGTCTTTAGTGCTTGTCCCGTTTTTCGTCGCGGGACCGTAATATTTAGTTCCAACTTGTACCCAATCCCCGTTTTCTGTATTTTTAAGAATGTAATTGAGTGGTGTGCTAGTACTTGCCCCAAGGGCTGTAGGATAACCGGTAGCATTCAAGGGATTAGTAGCTGTATTTTGCCCGTTTCCCCAATCAAAATTGCACGTATTGGCAATCCATTCACCGTGAATGGCATCCAGTGCACTTTGGACTGATGAAGCGGTAGCAAGCTCGGAAGCACTTTTGGAGTTGTCAGTGAGGTTGGCAAACTTGGGGATTGCCACCGCCGAGAGAATCCCGATGATGACGATAACAAAGATCAGCTCAATGAGAGTAAAGGCTAAATGAGCTGATAATTTTTTCATAAATTAGAAGTTTATCGTAGTGTTATAATCACCAGATGAAAGATTCATATCTGAATAACATTTTGACTGACTAATAGCATCTACAAACTTACCGCATGAGACACCGTATGATACTGTTCTTGCACTTCCTGAATACGCAATTCTAGCTACTGTTCCGCTTGTTGTCGAATAAATCGTAGTATTAACATCAGGATTACTCCACCCTTTCCCTTTTACGCTAACAAGATCTGTCAGCGCAGCTGTTGTATTGTTTTCAAGATCCATCTGATTGACAGCAGCATTTGCTGCGCTCGATGCAGTATCAAAGGTCGTTTTAATTACCGCTTTAACCTCGGCATTTTGCTTAAGATTTTATATTGTGGTACAGCAACTGCTGCCAATACACCGATGATAACGATCGTAAAGATCAATTCGATAAGGGTAAACGCACTACGTTTCATAACTAAACTCCTAGTTTAAATGCACCTATTTTTAAATGCTTGTGTCATTATCGTCAGAATTAACTTAATGTTTAATGTGATAAAAGCCCTTTTTGCTATAATTGCGCCACTTATTGCACCAGCAAGAGCAATGAGAAGAGATTTTTTGAAGGAAACCAACATGAAAAACATGTCCACAGGCAAATACCGTCCTTATCCTCAAGTTGATTTGCCAAATCGACTTTGGCCGACCAAAACCATCACGCATGCCCCAATCTGGTGCAGTGTCGATCTACGCGACGGAAACCAAGCGTTGATTACTCCGATGAATTTGGATCAAAAGCTCTCTCTCTTCTCTCTCTTGCTAAAACTCGGATTTAAAACGATCGAGGTGGGATTTCCCTCCGCGTCGAAAGTTGAGTTTGATTTTTTGCGTACTCTCGTGGAGCAAAAATTGATTCCTGATGATGTAACCGTTCAAGTTCTCGTCCAAGCGCGAGAACATTTGATTGACAAGACGTTTGAGGCATTAGCAGGGGTTAAAAAAGCAATCGTACACCTCTATAATTCGACTTCAGTAGCACAGCGTAAAATTGTTTTTGGTAAAGAGCAAGATGAGATTATTGCTTTGGCTCTTGAGGGGGTGGACATGGTGAAAGAGCGTGCCCTTAAACATGACGGTGAAATCAGCTTAGAGTATTCACCGGAGAGTTTTACAGGGACGGAGCTTGAGTATGCTGTTCGTATCTGTAACGCGGTAACCGATCGTTGGGGAATCAGCGCAGAACGTAAAGTGGTGATTAATCTCCCTGCAACGGTCGAAATGGCAACACCGAACGTCTATGCCGATCAGATCGAATGGATGAGCCGTCATTTGACCAACCGTGAGCACGTATTGATTTCGACTCATACTCACAACGACCGAGGAACGTCGGTGGCAGCGACGGAGTTGGCATTGCTCGCAGGAGCTGATCGCGTTGAGGGGACGTTGCTTTCTAATGGCGAGCGTACGGGAAATGTAGACATCATCACGTTGGCGCTTAATATGTATACTCAAGGGGTTGACCCTGAGCTTGATTTCAGTGATTTGGAGACAGTGGTCCGTATTGTCGAAGAGTGTACCGACATGAAAACCCATGAGCGTCATCCGTATGTCGGAGAGCTTGTCTATACAGCGTTTTCAGGGTCTCACCAAGATGCGATCAAAAAAGGGATGGAATATCAGAAGGGTAAAGAAGATGCGTTTTGGGAAGTGCCGTATCTTCCGATCGATCCGCAAGATGTGGGGCGCAACTATGAGGGGATTATCCGTATCAACTCGCAGTCGGGCAAAGGGGGTGTAGCCTATGTCCTTGAAGATAAATTTGGCTACTCATTGCCGAAAAAAATGCATCCTGAAATCGGGAAAATCGTTCAGCATGTTACTGATGGGGCGGGACGTGAACTTACCGCTCAAGAGATTTTGGATATTTTTGAGAAGACCTATTTCGGTGAACCGCATGACATCGAGTTTGTCGATTATTCGGTGATTTCAGAGAGTGCGAAAGAGCACTCAGCAAAATGTGTCCTAGAGTATACTCATAACGGCAAGACAATTCGAAGTGAGGGGCAGGGGAACGGTCCGATCGATGCGTGTAAAAATGCACTGATGGTAGAATATTCACATAACTTTAAGATTCTTTCGTACAGTGAACATTCACGCGGAGAACTTTCCAGTGCAGAAGCCGTTGCGTATATCGAGATTCAGACTGAAAAAATGGAAAGTTTTTTCGGTGTCGGGTGCGATAATGATATTACCGTTGCGTCGATTAAGGCGATGTTTAGTGCTTTGAATCGGGCGTTTTCGTAATTCTCCCGTCATCCCCGACTTGATCGGGGATCCATCCCCTTCTCTCGGCTCCCTCAATTTTTCCTTCTAATTTCTTTTATTAAACCCATCTTTGCTATAATCGCGACAATTTTACCCAAATGAGAGTAACCCATGATGGACGTACGCGAAGCTTTTTTAGCCTTTTTTGAATCAAAAAACCATACCCGTGTGGCGAGTTCGCCTCTTGTTCCTGATGATGCAACATTGTTGTTTACCAATGCTGGGATGGTTCCGTTTAAGTCCATTTTTACAGGCGATATTCCTGCTCCTGCCAATCCGCGAGCAACCAGTTCACAAACGTGTCTGCGTGCAGGCGGTAAGCACAATGACTTGGAAAACGTCGGTCATACAGCACGTCATCATACGTTTTTTGAAATGTTGGGGAACTTTAGTTTCGGGGATTATTTCAAAGAAGAGGCGATTGCCCATGCGTGGGAGTTTATTACTCAAGTGATGAAACTTCCTGTGGATAAATTGTGGGTAACCGTCCATGAAAGTGATGATGAAGCCGAAGAGATGTGGAAGAAGCATATTTCTGCGGATCGTATTATGCGCTTGGGGGATAAAGACAATTTTTGGCAAATGGGCGATACGGGTCCTTGTGGTCCGTGTTCGGAGATTTTTGTTGATCAGGGTGCTGAGCATTTTAACGGACCTGAAGATTATATGGGGGGCGATGGGGATCGTTTCTTGGAGATCTGGAACCTCGTATTTATGCAGTATGAGCGCAATGCTAAGGGTGAGCTAAAACCGTTGCCAAAACCCTCTATCGATACAGGTATGGGACTGGAGCGTGCGGTTGCTGTTCTTGAGGGAGTCCGAAGCAATTATGATTCAACCCTCTTTATGCCAATTATCCGTAAAGTGGAAACCCTTATCGGCAAGCCGTACGATTATGCAAGCGGTGCCTCGTACCGTGTTATCGCCGACCATATCCGTACTGTGACGTTTCTTTTGGCACAGGGGACAAACTTCTCGAATGAGGGGCGCGGCTACGTTCTTCGCCGTATTTTACGCCGTGCGGTTCGTCATGGGTATTTGCTTGGATTTACAAAACCGTTTATGTTTGAGATTGCCGATACCGTAGCCGAACTTATGGGGAAACAATATCCGTATATCGTTGAAAAACTTGCCGTTTTAAAAGAGCAAATTATGCTCGAAGAGGAACGATTTTTCAAAACCATCGCTTCGGGGATTGAGCTGTTTAATGAAGAGCTTAAAAATACCAAAGAGACGTTTAGCGGTGAAGTGGCGTTTAAACTTTACGATACGTTTGGTTTCCCGTTGGATTTGACCGAAGATATGCTCAAAGAGAAAAATCTCGCACTCGATACACAGACGTTTGAAACGTTAATGAAAGAGCAGCGAGTCCGTGCAAAAGCAGCATGGAAAGGGTCAGGTGATACGGCGGTCGAGGGTGATTTTAAAACGCTTTTGGAAACGTTTGGAGTCAATACCTTTATCGGATATGCCTACACTAAAGCTCCGGTCAAAATTCAAGCCTTGCTGGGTGAGAATTTCGAGCGGGTTGAGTCTTTGCATTCCTTGCAACGAGGATGGGTCTTGTTGGAAGAAACACCGTTTTATGCAGAAAGTGGCGGACAATGCGGTGATAATGGGATGCTCTCACATAAGGCGGTTGTTACCCAAACGAAAAAATTTCACGGATTAAATCTTTCCCATATCGAGGTCAAAGAGACAATCAGTGTGGGTGAAACGGTAGAAGCAGTTGTGGATGTGTCACGCCATGAAATTGCGAAACACCACTCCGCAACCCATCTTCTTCATGCGGCATTGTACGAATTGTTGGGAGAGCATATTTCACAAGCGGGCTCTTTGGTTGAGCATAACCGTTTGCGTTTTGATTTCTCTCATCCAAAAGCGATGAGCCATGAGGAGATTGCTGCAATCGAAGAGAAAGTCAATTATCATATTCTCCATGCCCTAGAGGGTGTGACCAAAGAGATGAGCATTGATGAAGCCAAAAAAAGCGGGGCAAAAGCGCAGTTTGGTGAAAAATACGGCGATACCGTTCGTGTGGTTAATTTCGGGTCGGCATCAGTGGAGTTTTGCGGCGGTATCCATGTCGATAATACGGCATCTATCGGAACGTTTATCATCACTAAAGAAAGCGGTGTCAGCGCAGGGGTACGACGCATCGAAGCGGTCTGCGGAAATGCGGCGTACAATGCATTTAAAGCCAATCGTCATCTTCTCGAAGAGGTCGAAGCATCGGTCAAAAATCGTGATGTATTAGCAGGGATTGAACGACTCAAAGAGCAAGTAAAAACCCTTAAAACCGAAATCACTGCATTGGCTTCTTCTTCAAAAGAGGAGATTAGTGTCACGATGATGGGAACTACAGCAGTTGTAGTCGCTGAACTGGGAGTGGGTGACATCAAAGAGCGTATCGATGAGCTTAAGAATGCCCACGACTCCATTTGTGTAATGTTGTTCCAAGTCAAAGACGATAAAGTTCTACTTGCCAGCGGGGTCAAAAACTCGTCCGTAAAAGCGGGAGATTGGGTCAAAGCTATCGCACCTATCGTCGGTGGCGGTGGCGGCGGACGACCTGATTTCGCACAAGCGGGCGGAAAAGACCCCTCGAAAATCAATGAAGCTTTAGAGGCTGCATTGGCGTATATTACCAAGGAATTAAATTGAAAGACCTAATGGTTCAATTGTTTGCCGATTATCGATTAATGATTATCTTTTTGCACGTTATTAGTGCTGTTATTTGGGTTGGCGGGATGATTGCTATCCGTTTTGCGGTTCATCAATCGTGCGCAATGATAGAAGACCCAAAACTTAGAATGGAACGTGCGGTACATACGCTCAAGCGTCTTTTTACCATCGTTACACCGTTTGCGATTGTGTCGATTGTAACGGCTGTGATAATGGCAGTAGGGCTTGGATTCAGAGCTGCGGCAATGGATGCCATGGGTAATGTTATCGATGATTATGCAATGAGTTTGTATAGCACCGTGCATATCAAAGAGACGATTTGGATGGTAATGGCGATTAACCTTGGTGTTATGATTTACCGAAGAGGTCAAGCGCAAAAAGCGTTAGCGGATGAAAATATGGGACGCGCTAAAGCAATGTTGACCCCTATCGCACAGTATATGGTTCCGGTGAATATTACGCTGGGTGTTATTGCTATTTTTATGGGCGTGGTTCTTCGCAACGCATATTAATGCTACGACTTTGTTCTTCTTCCATTACCCGTGCGCAACTTCTTCGCACTGCGGGTATCCCCTTTTTTCAAGAGTCCCTTGATTTTGATGAGGACTCGATTATTGCCCCAACACCTAAAAACTTTGTCTACCAAGCAACACTGGGAAAATACCGTGTCAATGTTGAAAAATTCGGATGCAATGATTTTCCTCTCCTTGTTGCCGATACAGTTGTGAGCGCACAGGGTGAAATTCTCCGTAAAGCTAAAGATGAAGCCAATGCACGCGCTATTTTAGCCACTCAAAGTGGCTCTGAAGTCTCAATTATTACGTGTATGATTTACAAAACACCTCGTTTAGAACTTCTCGATATTTCTTCAACTCACTATTTTTTCGACGTTTTTAATGCCGATGATGTGGAGCGTTATATTCAAAGCGGTGATTGGCGCGGAAAAGCGGGTGCGTGTATGGTAGAGGGATTTTGTAAACCGTATATTCGCGAAGTTCGAGGATACGAGAGTACCGCTATGGGATTGAGTATTGAAGTTTTAAAGCCATTTTTATCATGAATAATCCTTACGAAAATGAGCTCAAAGCCCTAAAACGCTCCGGACGTTATCGCACACGTAGCGTTGTCGATGAGACGTTAATTGATATGAGTTCAAACGATTATTTAGGATTGGCACATAATAAAGAGCTACATCAAAAGGCGTGCGAGACGTTAAAACACTACGAGTATCATGCCCCTAAAGCCTCTATGCTTGTCAATGGTTATCATCCTATTCATCAAAATTTTGAAGCTGCACTCTGTGAGGCAAACGATTTTGCAGCGGGTATCGTGATGGGGAGCGGATTTAATGCTAACATTGGTCTTATGGAAGCGTTGGTTCGCAAAGGCGATTTGCTGTTGATGGACGAAGAGTATCATGCCAGCGGTGTGATGGGTGCGAAAATGGCTGAGGGTCGGGTTGAATTTTTTGCCCACAATGATGCGAGTGCTTTGGAAAACGCGATTGCTAAAGCAACTGAAACGCGAATCATCGTCGCGGTTGAGGGGATTTACTCGATGGGGGGAGATATTCTCCCGCGAGCTGTTTTAGAGGTGTGTGAACGGTATGATGTTTTGGTGATTCTCGATGAGGCACACAGCAGTGGTGTGATCGGGGAGCATCTTATGGGGATTCTCGATTTTTACGAGATTACTCCCACGAACAACATGATAAAAATGGGGACGCTTGGCAAAGCGTATGGAAGTTTTGGGGCGTATGTTCTTTCGTCTGCTCACATCAGTGAATATCTCGTAAACCGTGCTAAAAATGTTATTTATGCGACTGCACCCTCTCTTTATGACACAGCATTGGCGCATCACGCACTCACGTATATTCAAGAAAATGTTTGTGAGTTAAAAGAAAAAATCATCCAACGTCAACGTATCATCAAGGAGGTTCTTGATATTGAGATTGAGGGGTTGATTCTTCCTATCGAAATCGGAGATAACCGGACCGTGATGGAGATTCAAGCTTCTCTCAGAAAAGAGCTTGGGATTAGTGTGGGAGCCATTCGCCAGCCGACCGTCAAGCGGGCAATACTTCGTCTGATTGCACGCATGGATATTTCGGAGGAAACTTTAAAGAGGGTGTGTGAGCGTTTTAGTCACAATTGGATAAAATAGCGCGATGAAGTCTATTACTATCGACGAGTTGATTATTCGCCATGGTGATGAGATGCTTGTTGAGTGTTCTTTTGAAATTTTCTCTTCACTGGCATTAGTGGGTCAAAGCGGCAGCGGTAAATCGTTGATTTTGAAAGCGCTGTTGGGAATGTCGGACAGTACGTTGGATGTTCGGCTGCAAAAACGATCTGATTTTGAGTGGGTGAGAGGGCAAAGTGTCTCTCTTGTCCCCCAAAATCCGTTTACGGCACTCTCTCCTCTTACAAAAATAAAAGACCAGATGTTTTATCCGCGCCAACGGGTGGTTGAAATTTTTGGATGGCTTGAGTTGGAGTGTGATTTTCTCAATCGTTATCCCAGTGAGCTTTCAGGGGGGCAACTGCAACGGGTGGTTGTGGCGATGGCGCTTGCCAGTCAACCATCACTACTTTTGCTGGATGAACCCACGACAGCATTGGATCCTGTGGCAAAAAAAGTGATGACAACATTACTTAAATCATTGCAAGAGAGGTTGGGATTTTCAACTCTTTTTGTAACCCACGACATGGGTGTCGCATCGGATTTGTGTGAGGATATTTGCGTCCTTAAAGAGGGCAAAATCATTGAAGAGGGGACGATGCAAAACGTCTTGCAAAATCCTCAAGATAGCTACACGCGTCGTCTTATAGACGCTGATTTTAAAACACGAGAATTTAGAGTTTAACATAGGACAGAGAATGAATAAAAATTTATGGATTACACTGGGAATTATCATCATGATTCCGATAGGGTATTTAGGATACCTCATTTACAGTTTTGAGTACGAAACACAGCGTCTTATCAACTATAAACCTCGTCTTACGACCGAAGTGTATGACCGTAATGGCGAAAAAATTGCCAATTTATTTAGTGATGAGCACCGTTATTATGTCTCATTTGAGAACATTCCTCCCCGTCTTATTGAGGCATTGATTGCCATCGAAGATACCGACTTTTTCGAGCACCACGGAGTTAATCCGGATGCAATCTTTCGAGCAATTATCAAAGACGTATCAGCCGGAAAGCTCAAAGAGGGGGCAAGTACGATTACGCAACAGCTTGTTAAAAATGCCCTTTTGACACGAGATAAGAATTTTACCCGTAAATTTAAAGAGGTTTTATACGCTATCCGTATCGAACAAGAACTTACCAAAGAGCAAATTTTAGAGCGTTATCTCAATGAAATTTATTTAGGTCACGGGTACTATGGGATTAAAACGGCCTCAGACGGCTATTTTCATAAACAGCTTAAAGAGCTGACCCTCAAAGAGATGGCAATGCTTGTTGGTCTTCCTAAGGGTCCCAACTTTTATGCACCGACAAAAAACTATGAACTGAGTCTTGGGCGTGCGAACCGGATCATCGAGCGGATGTTGGATCTTGGATGGATTGATCAGGAGACGTACGATAAGGCGACGCAAGAGCGCCCGAATGTCTACAACGATACGCTCAGTAAAAACTCAGGTCCCTATATCATTGATGAGGTTATGCGTCAGCTTGGGAATGCGTTTCCGGATATTCGAAGCGGCGGATATAAGATTTACACCACTATTGATATGAGACTCCAAGAATCGGGCTATAAAGCGCTCCAATCGGGACGTAATGAGATTCTCAAGCGAGCCGAAGAAGCAGGTGAGCTGGATCAAAATATGCAAACTCAGCTCAATGGCGCATTGATGAGTATGGATCCCAATACAGGGGAAGTTTTGGCAATGGTAGGGGGGTATGATTATTCGGTGAGCCCTTTTAACCGCGTAACCCAAGCCAAACGTCAACCGGGTTCTGCTTTTAAACCGTTCATCTATCAAGTTGCTCTTGACAGCGGAATGTCTCCGGCATCACTCGTTCCCGATATTGCGCGCACGTATACGTATGCCGGTGATGATGGTGAAGAGAAAACGTGGAAACCAAAAAACTATAAGAATGAGTACAAAGGGATGGTTACTATCCGTAATGCACTCACCTACTCACGTAACCTTGCAACGATCAATATGGTGAGTGATATGGGCTTTGGTAAAGTAGTAGAGGGACTGCACCGTTATGGGATTGTTGAAAATCTTCCTCCTGATCTTTCGATTGCTTTGGGAACGATTATGCTCTCTCCGCATGATTTGGCAAAATATTATACGATGTTCGCGACGGGCGGGGTTCAAACCAATCCTATTCTAATCCGTCAAGTCATTACTCCAAAAGGGGAGACGTTCCGATATGAAAATAAACGCCGTCAAGTCAATACGAGGGAGCAAACCTATCTTATGACTTCAATTTTGCAGGATGTTGTTTCATTTGGAACCGGTACTGCGGCACGTGTAGCGGGAGTGGAGATTGCAGGTAAAACAGGAACGACCAATAAAAATGTGGATGCATGGTTTATCGGATATTCACCTACGGTAGAAACGGTCATTTGGTATGGTAACGATAATAATACGCCAATGCGACGCAGTGAAACCGGTGGACGAGCAGCGGGGCAGGTATTCCGATATTATTATGAAGATCTGTTCCGAATCTATCCCAATACAAAACGTTATTTTGATCGTCCCAATGGAGTGTATTCGGCAACTAGAAGTGCGGATGGCAATGGGACGGAAAATTTTACCGATGTATCACAAACCCCTGATGCAACACAAGAACAAGCACCAACAACAAACGAGAAACTAGTATTTTAACCTTACCGTCTTTTCGTGGCCTGCGTGAGGTAAAACCACACGCTTCCGCCAACGAGAAGCAGTGTAACAGGTGCTAAATAGGGTTTATCGGAAACCATTTTATACCCTTCGATGAGTGCCCCTCCAAAAAGATAGCTTAGCCCTCCAACGACGATGGCCCAGATGAATGCTCCAAGTGCATTGTAGAGGCTAAATTTCCAAAAACTGTATTTACTCAAACCAACCGCGAGTGGAATAAGCGTTTTGAGACCGTAAATAAACTTTTTGATGACGATAATCCATGAGCCTCGACGCTTGAGAAGGAGATGGGAAAAGGCGAGTTTGCGTTTGTGTTTACTCAAATACTCCATCATCTCCCGTTTGTGATAGCGTGCCATATAAAAAAGGAGTCCATCACCGATAAAGTTGGCGATAAATGCGATGGTAATGGAGAGGGTAATGTCCATCTTTCCCATAAAACTGAGGACTCCAGCCCCCAAGAGCGCGAGAAAACCACCGCCTAATGAGTATAAAAAGACAACAGCATAGCCGTACGTTGCGAGATTTGTGAGCATATCATCCATGGTTTATAATTTCCTTATTTTTGCAATTTCATCGCGCAAGCGTGCCGCTTCTTCGAATTCAAGTTTTTTCGCCGCTTCTTTCATTTTGAGACTTAGCTCATCAATCAGCTTTTTTCGCTCCGCTGCGGGGAGTGTTTTGGCTTTTTTAGAGCGGTTGTATAAATCACCGACATCTTCGAGTTTGAGATTCTCATCCAGTGAACGCTTGGTTGTGATGGGGGTAATACCATGAAGGGTATTGTGTGCTTCTTGGATTGCGCGTCGGTCATTGGTTTTTTTGATGGCACGTTCCATGGAGCCGGTGATTCTTTGGGCATACAAAATGACACGACCATGCTCATTACGGGCTGCACGTCCGATGGTTTGGATGAGAGCCGTCTCTGAGCGCAAAAATCCCTCTTTATCGGCATCTAAAATCGCCACCAAACTGACTTCCGGTAAATCCAATCCTTCTCGCAAAAGATTAATCCCAATAAGGACATCAAAATCCCCGACACGAAGACCGCGAATAATCTGATTGCGTTCAATCGTATCAATCTCTGAGTGCATATATTGGACTTTTATTCCCAAATCAGCGAGATATTTAGTGAGGGCTTCTGCCATTTTTTTCGTCAATACCGTTACAAGAACCCGATCCCCAAGTGCTACGGTTTTTTTGATCTCATCATGCAAATCCTCGACTTGATTGGTGGAGGATTTGATGATGATGGGGGGATCAAGAAGTCCTGTTGGGCGGATGATTTGGTGCGCTACAGTAGAACTGAGTTCCAGTTCCTGAGCGGATGGAGTCGCTGAGACGAAGAGATAATGGGGTGATTTATTGAGATATTCATCGATCATAAGGGGACGGTTATCCAGCGCACTGGGAAGGCGAAATCCATAATCGACGAGCACTTCTTTTCGACTTCGATCTGCCGCAAACATCCCTCGAAATTGAGGCAAACTCACATGCGATTCATCCACGATAATCAAAAATTTATCGTGATGGAGGGTGAAATAATCCAACAGCGTATACGGTGCTTCGCCCGCTTTTTTATCGGTCAAAAGGCGTGAATAGTTTTCAATCCCCTTACACATCCCCGTAGCTTGCAACATTTCGAGGTCAAACTCACATCGCTGGCGAAGCCGTTGAGCCTCAATCATCTTCCCTTGAGCTTCAAGTTCTACCAATCGTTCACCCAGTTCATCTTCGATGCGTTTGATGGCACGAGAGAGTTTTTCGGCTCCCACGGCAAACTGGCTGGTGGCATAGATGGTGACGGTCTCTTGTTTCTCGGTCATAGTATTGCTAAGAGGTTCAAAAAAACGTATCTGTTCCACTTCATCCCCAAAAAATTCAATACGCACTGCTTGATCCTGCCAATACGGGGGATAAATATCCACTACCTCCCCATTGACCCTAAAATCCCCTCCATCAAAATAGGCATCATTGCGAGAGTACCCCATCTCAACGAGACGAAGCAAAAGTTTTTTTTGATTGATTTCATCGCCAATGGCAACAATCTGCACCATTTTTTCGTACTCTTCAGGATCACCCAGTCCGTAGTTGGCAGAGACAGAAGCTACGACGATAACATCGTCGTAGCTCAGGAGATTGGCAGAAGCAGAGAGTCGCAAACGTTCCAGTTCATCGTTAATGGAACTGTCTTTTTCGATGAAAAGATCCTGACGGGGAATGTACGCCTCCGGCTGATAATAATCATAGTAGCTGACGAAATATTCAACATGATTGTCAGGAAAGAAACTTCTAAACTCGCTGTACAGCTGAGCCGCAAGAGTTTTGTTATGGGTCATGATGATCGTCGGCAGCTGAACGCTCTCGATAACCTTCGCCATAGTGTAGGTTTTTCCGCTACCCGTTACACCTTCTAGTGTGACATAGCGCTCACCATTTTTAATACTAGAGCTAAGAGCTTCAATAGCTACAGGCTGATCACCGGCGGGTTGATACGGGGTATGGACTTTAAAAATTGGCAATATATGACCCTGAATTAATGTGTATTAGATAGGTCTAATTATAGCTGAAAACCTGTTTTCTAAAGAGGATGACTGCCTATAGGCTGCTTGGTTAAGGTAAGTTCTTAGGTGTGATTTTTGAGAAAAAGCAGTTTTATTTTAATTTTAAAGTAATGAAGCTAGTTATAATTACATTAATCTACAAACTTGGCATAATGAAAAAAAACGAGAAGCTGAATTATCGTTTTTTAATTATACCTAATGTCTAATTCTTTTTCGTATTTTTGTCATTGCGTTTTTCTTTTAAAGTTTTTGTTGGTGCTTTTTTAACTGCTTTTTTTGAATCTTGACCTTTTGCCATAATATCCCCTTTATTTAGATTTGTTAATCATATAATCGTTCACACATAGTATACGACTTATACTTAAAAGGCTCAATTGAGAAAAAATAATTTTATTTGAATCACCACTTTCTATCCAACTTTAAAACAACGCATTGAAAGTGTTCCATGTTGAAATCCTTTATAAACTGTATGAATGTTTTCACCTTCCTTTTGTGATCCCAATATAGGTAGAATTGGAAGATAATGCTCCAGCGTCGGATGCGCATGAGCGAAATGCGGAAGATCAAAATTGATTAGTTTTTCATAGTCATGTATGAGGGCATCCGAAAAAGCATCATCAAATACTTTGGCCCATTTTACTACTGGTGCATCCCGATCACTTTCAGTATCCCCAAGGTTATGAGTAACATTTCCGCTTCCTATTATCATAATTCCTTGATCACGCAGAGTAGAAAGGGTTTTCCCAAGATCATAATGCCATAAAGCTGATTTACTCATATCGATCGAGAGTTGAAAAATTGGAACATCATGTTTTGGGAAAAGATGAACTAATACAGACCATGCCCCATGATCCAGCCCATGACGCCGATCGACACGAGCATGAGTGAGTTCCGCTAATAATAGACCTGCTGCTATTTCACCTTTTGCATCATAATTGATGGTATATAAATGATCAGGAAAACCAAAAAAATCATGGATGGTTTCTGGTTTGTCAACTATCGAAACTATAGAACCGTTTGTTGCCCAATGGGCAGAGAGGATCAAAATTGCCTTGGGTTTGGCTAGGGTAGTTCCTAGTTGTTTCAAGCTTCGTGTATACGGATTATCATCGATGATATTCATCGGTGAGCCATGGCTAATAAACAAGGCGCTTTGACGCATAATTGGATTCCTTTTTACAGATATTGACATAATTTTCCCTTCTTAATAATGGCTTACTTAGCCAAAATCCCTTCGAGTTGGATATCCAGTTTAACTGTTTCTCCAACAGCAACGCCGCCGGCTTCCAAAACCGTATTCCACGTAATACCATAATCTTTACGATTTAGCTTGCCGCTAAGACCAAGCCCTACGCGTTGATTTCCCCATGGATCTTTGATGATTCCGTTGTTTTCAAGATCTAACACAACATTTTTGGTAACACCGTGCATTGTTAGTTTTCCATAAGCACTATCGCCTTTGACTTTATCCAGTGTAAATGTAATTTCCGGATACTTTTGTGCATCAAATAATTCAGGGGATTTCAAATGAGCATCACGTTTTTCATTAGCAGTATTGATTGAAGCAACTTCCATTTTACCATTTAGTGATTTAAGTGTTTTTGTTTTTTCATCGTATTCAAATGTACCGTTGAATTTATCAAATTTTCCCGTGACGTCAGAAATCATCATATGTTTCACTTTAAAACCAACATTGGAGTGACTCGTATCAACATTATATTGTCCCGCGAAAAGTGATGCAGACCCTAGTAGTGCAATGGCTACCATAGCAGAGATTTTTTTCATTGTATTTCCTTTTTTATGTAATAAATATTGTTAGTGCATAGGCACATCAAATAACAAGACCTTAGACTCTGCAAGAGCGAAAAGAGTGTATCCCTCCTTATCGGTGATTTGAAGCTCGTCTCTCGCTTCAAGAATATGACCATTAATCTCTATTTTCCCTTCGATAATAAATATCAATCGTCCGTGATCTTTTTTTACATCGGGGATCGATATTTTTTTACTCTCATTAACTTCAGCTAAGTAGATAGCGGCATCTTGTTTAATGGTGATGGAATCTTCACGTCCATCACCGCTGATAAGCATGACCCATTGATTGGTCTTATCGTGATGATTAAAGTCACGCTGATCATACCGAGGAACTCCACCTTCTTGGTTCGGATAAATCCAGATTTGAAAGAGTTCAGTGTCTGAGTCATCCATAGCATACTCAGAATGAAATACTCCCGATCCTGCACTCATGTATTGAATCTCACCTGCTTTTATGACGCCATGATTGCCTTGGGAGTCACGGTGCTCTAAAGAACCTTTAGTAACGATAGAGACAATCTCCATATCCTTATGCGGATGCATATCAAATCCCATTCCAGCGTCAATGAGATCATCATTAATGACGCGTAAAGCTCCAAATTCCATACGACTAGGATTGTGATAGTGTGCAAACGAAAAACTAAAACGGCTGTGCAACCAGCCATGTTCCGCTACACCACGTTCAGTAGAACGATGAATTTTTAATGACATATTTTTCTCCTTTGTATCAGCATTTAGACCTAAGGGTAAGACAGATAATATTTGTATAAATGTTCTCCGATTCATGATCAAGCCTTTTAATTACTAACTAGTACTATTTAGGTAAATTTTTTTATTGTGCCTTTTCTAATTTTCGTAGTAAACGTGAGAGACTTTGAATCTCTTCTTTATTCAGGGCTGCATCATACATGCCTGTCAAATTTGCTACATGTTCATGGAATATTAATTTCATAGTTCTTGACCCTTCTTCGGTTATCTCAAGAATCTTGATACGACGATCTTCATCTGAAGGAATGGATTCAATCAGTCCTTTAGATTCAAGATTTTTGACGATTACGGTAATATTGCCGGGTGTGCTAAGTGTTAATTTGGTGATTTGACCAACACTTAATTTTCCAAGATGGTATAGGGATTCTAAAATACCAAATTGGGGTAAAGTAAGATCACGATTGGCTAGCCATACTATTTCTTTTGAACGGATTTTTGTAAGAGATCTTGAAAGCTCAATATGGGCACGTAAGACTATATCTTCATGTATGCCATAACTTTTTGCACGTTTCATATATTCTCCTTTACTAAATCGATAACAACATATTAGTACTAATTAGTACTAATGTCAAGGGTAATATTGAAATTGAGAAATAAATTCGAAAACTCATTTTCACCAAGACAACTGCCTCTACGCTGCCAAATCAAAAAATATTAAGAATTAAACTACGACACCTTCTAACGTGACATAGCGTTCACCATTTTTAATACTAGAGCTAAGTGCTTCGATGGCAACGGGCTGATCGCCGGCAGGTTGATACGCGGTATGAACTTTAAAAATTGGCAATTGCTCATCCATAATGGGAAAATATGATAGAATTATAACCAACACATCCATACCCAAGGTTAATCATGCTTTTTAATCCTACACCGATAGAACGTCTTACTACCCTTACGACTCAATTGATTGAAAAACACGCCGCTGAAAATGATGAACTTAAGATTCTTCAAGAAGAGATTGCAATGCTTCAAGCAAGTATCAAGAGTAAAGACGATGAGATTGCAACGTTGAATAATGAATTATTAGAAAAAGATATTGAGATCGAAGCCATCGTCTCTAAAATTGAAAGCTTGTTGGGATAATCGTGAACGTTTCTCTTACCCTCAATGCCAAACGGTACGATATTGATGTTGAGGAAGATTTTGCCCGTTTTCTAAATACTAAAATGAGAGAAGATTTCCATATTGATGGAAATAATGATCTCAAAACTCTTCTTCACGCGTATGTCCGGCAAAGCTTTGCCCTTTATGAGCAAGAGAAACAAATTACTACTTTGATTGATAAACTTCAAAATCTTTAATCCCCTTCACAATCCCTCCACAATCTTTTTTTATACTGCTCACATCAAAAGAGAATCTCTTTAAGAGGTTCTTTGAAAAAGAGGAGTTCAAGATGAAAAGGTTTTTATTATTAGTTGCTTCTATGGCTTTGATTGCGTCAATGGCGCACGCTGATGCTAAAATAGGTCAAAAAACGTATCTCAAATCGTTTAAAGCATCGTTTGGGATGAATGGGACAAAGTTTGCTGCGGAACATACCGTAGCTGAATGGGAAGATCTTTTTGCCGATGGTGCAAAAGGGTTTATCAAAGAGTACGGGGAAAAATTCCCTAAAGCGGTACCGATTTTGACAAATCCCGACATGGCAGACAAGCTCCAAGATGTGGGTGATTTTGTCAAAGAATACGGTTCTGATAGTGGAAATGTTCCGAGTTGTGGTTAATGAAAATACATTGAAAAAACAAGCACAGATGTGCGCCGGGCTTCCTGCCGAAGGAAACTAAGCGTTAGCGTAGCCGAGAGGGACTTTGTTCTTTCGGCGTATAAAATAATAAAAAGGATAAAAAATGAAAACTCTACTTGCACTATTAGGTCTTACTCTTATGTTAAATGCTGCGGATGGTTCTGCACTGTTTCAAAAATGTGCCGTATGTCACGGTCAAAAAGGTGAAAAACAAGCTCTTGGAAAATCAGAAGTTATCGCAGGATGGAAAAGCGATAAGACCCTTGATGCGCTCAAGGGTTACAAAGAGGGAACGCGCAATACCAAAGGGATGGGTGCCTTGATGAAAGGGCAAACGGCTACGCTAGGCGATGCGGATATGAAAGTTCTTTCCCAGTACATTGCAACATTGAAATAATGATGTACAATTTAAAAAAAGGATTGAGATGAAAACACTGTTTGTATTACTCGGATTAACAATGTTATTGGGTGCAGCGGATGGAAAAGCGTTGTACCAAAAATGTGTTGTGTGTCATGGTCAAAAAGCTGAGAAAAAAGCCCTTGGAAAATCAGAGATTATCGCGGGCTGGAAAGAGGCTAAAACTTTTGACGCGCTCAAGGGGTATAAAGCAGGAACGCGCAACACCAAAGGGATGGGTGCTTTGATGAAAGGGCAAGTCGCATCAGTCAGTGATGCAGATATGAAGGTACTTGCTAAATACATTGCTACGTTGAAAAAATAGTATTGACTATAGATTTTTATTAACCCAGTTTTTGAGTGAGTTGGCATCGAGGGCTCCAGAAACTCGGTCAACTTCTTTGTTGTTTTTGAAGAGTATGAGGGTTGGAATGCTTCGGATTCCAAATTTGGATGCTAAGCTTTGTTCGTTTTCGGTGTTGACTTTGACAAATCTCGCTTTTAGCGGGAAATGTGATGCAACCGAGGTGAAGGTTGGTGCCATCGTCTTGCATGGGCCACACCATGGTGCCCAAAAATCGATAACAATGGGGATCTCATTATTGGTAATAAAATGGTCGAAGGTGTTTGCGTTAAGCTCGATAGGGTGTGTATCCAAAAGCGATTTTTTGCAATGCCCACAATTTGCTTTTAGATAACTCTCTTTTTTTGGTAAGGCGTTTGTTTTGAGGCAGTGTGGGCAAACGATTGTTATTTTATCCATACTCTATTCCTAATTTTAAATATTATATCTTGATGATTGACTCTGCACATTTCTTAATATGGGGGAGCTTTTCTCGAATGATCATTTCTATAATAGGGAGATTGATTCCTTCATAGTCGTGAGCTATAAAATTTCTAATATCATACGAACCCTTGAGATCTTCCCGATCAAAATGAGATAAAAGCTCAAAAGCCGCATCATTTTTAAGTTTCTCAAATTGTTCTGCCATAGCAATAAGATGCATCAAAATCGCAGGACGTTTAAGTTTTATATCCGATAATGCAGCTACGATGCCATTACTTTCATCGACGATTTCCAAGATTAAATTAATTTTTTCGATAATAGTTTCGATACGCCCGATCTCTTTTATTTCAAACATAGATGGCATCCTCTAAAAGTTTTGCTTTTTGAGTATTATTGAGACCCGATAAATCGCAAATATCAACCCGAACACCGAACTTATGTGAGAGCGATGACCGAAAGCTTTCTATAATATTGAGAGCATCCCATCCAGGGTGTAATTCCAAAAAACGAGGGGTTGTATTCATTACAATATCAATATCACTTCCCCACACAGCACTATTTTTTGCATAGCTACCAAATAATCCTAGTTTATCAATCCCATCTTTTTCGAGTTTTGGGCGTAACAAAGATAAGTAAGATAATATTTCTTCTTTTTTAGTCATAGATAAATTATAGCAAAGTTTCTCATTTTTTATTAAAAACTTATCAATATTTGAGGTGGGTTTTTAGAGGTGCCCATTGTTTAACGCTACCACCCCACGCAAATCCTCGTCCCTTTTTTCTCTTCCGATTCAATGCTGATGGTAAAATTATAACTTTTAGCAATCATTGCAACGATGTGTAATCCTATCCCAAATCCTCCGACACTTTTATCCGCGCGGGTGTAGCGTTCAAATATCCGTTCTATCATATCCTGTGGGATTCCGATCCCGTTGTCTTCGATGCATAACCCGTTTTTGTCCAACGTTACGGTAATCTTTCCAGCTATACGGTTGTATTTGATTGCATTGGAGAGGAGATTATCGATGAGACGAATGGCTTTTGTTTGATCGATGGTGATAGTCATGTCCGGTGTGATGTGCACGTCCAAATCAATTTTCTTTTGCTCGATTCGATGGCGAAAATACTCAATGCGTTCCATTAGTAATACGCTGAGATTAAGCTCACTATTGACGATGGCGAGATCATGGTTTAGGATGAGGTAGGTGAGGTCGTCGTAGAGAGTGGAGATGGTGCGTGAAGCAATTTCTATTCGACGAAGCTTTTTTTGGACTGTTTCAGGGAGCTCACTTTCACCTAGTGATTCGATATTGGTAAGGATGGCACTTACAGGGGTATTGAGTTCATGGGTAGTATCTTTGATGAAATCATCGAGCAGGGTAATGGCTTCGTTCATAGGGCGTAAAAGAAGGCGTGAGAGTCCAAAACCTACTAGCGCGAAAACGGCAAAAAGCAGTGAACCAAAAATGAGAAAATATCTCAATACTTGGCTTTGCCACAGTTCATCATCCGGAGTTTCAAATACGAGATAGTATTCTCCCAAACCGTAGGGGGATAGAGGTAAAACGAGGTAGATGTACCCTGCGTTAAGATAAATATTTTCGTTAAAATTGATAGAGCGTTTGAGAGTATTTCCGATAAGAAAATCCTGATCGTATCCATACAGAGCTGTTTTGTAGGCTATATCTTGTGGAAAAGCCTTTAAATTATGCCCATTTTCGAGCCATTTTTTCACTCTTGGGATATAGGTTTCGCTTTGGAGCTGCATGGCGAGACGATGAGAAGAGAGCATTTTATCGCTCTGAAACTGATAATAAAGGGTTCCAATGAGGGCTAAAATCAAAACACTCATTACCCCATACAAAGCCAAAAAGCGTTTGAGTGTACGGTATTTAGCGGAATTGATACCCGAGGCGTTTGTGGCTGACAATACGCTCACCTCCTAAGAGTTTACGAAGTGTTTTGATATACGTACGCAGACTTCCGTCACTGGGGGTTTCGTCAAATTCCCATAAATGCTCCATGATTATTTCATGGAGAAGAAGCTCCCCTTTATGTTGCAAAAAAAGTTTGAGAAGTTTATGCTCTTTGAGTTGAAGGCTTTGTTCCATGCCATTTATTTTTAACACTTGATTGAGGGTATCGTAGGTGATACCTTCTCCTAAATCAATGGTTTCACTGGGGGGATGATAAAAATTTCGTTTTAGAATGGTTTGGATTCGTAATAGCAGCTCTTTGAGTACGAAGGGTTTGCGCAGGTAATCATCACCACCGCTGGCAAATCCCTCTTCGACATCGTCCATGGCATTTCGTGAGGTAAGAAAAATGGCAGGGGTAGTGTTTCCCTCACGGCGGGAGTTTTTTAGTAGCGAAAAACCATTCCCGTCAGGGACATTGACATCCAGAAGCAGGAGGTCAAAGGTGTGTTCATAGAGGGCATCTTCGGCAGAGGAGGCATCGTAGACGCACACTACATCGTAGCCGCAGTTCTGAAGGTATTCAGCTACACTCTCGGAGAGATTCGGATCGTCTTCGAGGAGAAGAAGTGAACCTTTTTTCATTTTGATTGTTGTGTACGAAAATAGAGATAAAGCGGTATCCCAAGCAAGATAAGCCCAAGCCCCGTAAGGGATTCAAGTGGTCGGGTGTAGATGGCATTGACCACGATAACGGCACAGCAGAGCAAAAATAAAATAGGGACAAGCGGATAGCCGTAGGTGAGGGTTAATTTTCCTTGCATTTTCAGTCGGAGTACGGCAACGGCACCGAGACCGTAAAAGATAAATGCGGCAAAGATGAGCATATCGGTGAGCTGATCGAACGTACCGCTGAGGATGAGTAAAGATGCCCATATCATTTGTCCGTACAAGGAGACGTGCGGGGTACGATAACGTTTATGGACGTTGGAAAAAGGTTTGAAAAAATATCCCTCTTTGGACATTTGATAGTAAACCCGTGCGGCTGACATGGTGCTTGCTTGTGTCGCACCAAACGTCGAGACCATAATGAGTATGGAGATAACGGTAATCCCAAAAGAGCCCATAACGATTCCTGCCACTTCCACGGCGGCAATACTCCCCTCTTTGGAGCTTAGGCGTGCAAAATCAGTAGGGGTAAGGACTTGGAGATAGGCATAATTGACCAAGACATAGAGCAACATCGTGATGGCTGTTCCAATGATGATGGCTCGGGGGACATTTTTGGTAGGGTTTTTGAATTCACTGGCCATATTGGTGATATTGACCCATCCGTCATACGCCCAAAATGCACCCAACATGGCGGTGAAAAAGGCGCTGATACGAAGGACATCTCCCATTTGAGTGGTGCTTGGCGCATGAACTGGAATCTGGGTAACGGAACTCTCACCGCTATAGCTAAGTCCCAAACCAATGAGGAGTAAAATACCTAAAATTTTAGCACTGGTAACAACATTACTCAGCCATCCCCCACCCTCAACACCACGAATATTAAAGAGGGTCAAAAAGACCAAAGCCAAAATGGCGATGAGTTTAATGGAAGCATTTTGAAACGGAAAGATTACCCCTGCGATACTGACCGTGTTGTACGCTTCAAAAATGGGGGGGATACCACACAAATTACCCAATGATTCGGCGAAAACGTAGGCGATGGACGCGATAGAAGCGGTGCTGATAACTGCAAAAAAACTCCATCCGTAGATAAATCCGAAAAATCCCCCAAAAACATTTTTGAAGTATTGGAATTGTCCCCCTGCTTCTTTGGTGGTCGTAGCCAGCGATGCAAAGCTAAATGCTCCCAACATCGTGATAAGACCTGCAACAACCCATGCCCACAAGATGAGATTTCCATCCATAAGCTTAGCAGACATAGGGGTAATTTTTTTAAAGACCCCAGAGCCAATCATATTTCCGGCAACGAGGAGAATGGCGGTACCAAGTCCAAGGACTTGGAGTAGGGACGGCTGAGGCTTTTCGTGCACTATAGTATTACTTGTAGGCGCATTAACCCTGCACGACCGAATTGTTCTTCATAATATTCACTGCGTTTTTCATCAATGACACTGAAACCTAGTTTTTTGTAAATGAGTTCAGCTTCCGCAGACCCTATCTCAATCATCGTTTGTACTTTTCGGTACCCTTTGAGACGAGCGGTGAGCATGCTTTTCCCCACCAACTCTTTAAGAATCTCAAAACTTTTATACTCAGGCTGAATAACCATAAAATCACACACCCACGTCTTGTTATCGATTTCGGGTTCACACAGCAGATACCCCGCTATTCGTTCGTGATACGTCTCGTCAATTCCTACTTCTTCAAGAGCGCGTGCAAAAATATCGTGCGTCGCAATACGAGGTTCATAGCCGCAAATGGTTCCGACATTTACCCCACCTACTACAGCAATCATAAAATTAGAAAAATGGCAGTAACTTTTAGTTGTTGTCAGCGTAAATTTTTGAAGAAAGGCTAAAAGTTGTGTTTCATCATTCGTATTAAAAATATAATCAAATATCCCCACTTTTTTTCCGGCACGGGAGCTTTCCAATAGAGCTTCAGCTATAAATTTTGCATCTGCTTCTTCGGCTTTTCGAATGGTTATGCTCATTCCCGTTACCCCCATGATTTTCATTATGCTATACTACCTAACTTTAAAACAAACTAAGTTCAGGCTAGAAATATGTCTAAATTTGCTTCATTTATTTTTATTTTTATCATAATGGTCCCTTTGTGGGGAGGAGAGCAGCTTATTGTTGTACTTTCACCTGAGCTTAATTCAACAAGCGGTGTATTGCAACGATACGAGAAAGAAGACAAATGGCAAAAAATCGGTGAGGCAGTTCGTGTGACGCTTGGGCGCAGCGGACTGGGTTGGGAAGGGGTGCGTCAACCGCAAAAGCATGAAGGGGATGGGAAATCACCGGCTGGGGTATTTGAGATTGGCTCGATATTTGGGTATGCAAGTGAATCTAACTCCTCTATGCCTTATTTTCATGCGGATGAATCATTGATTTGCGTGGACGATGTTAATGATCGCTTTTACAATAAAATGACTCTTTTAAATCCGTTATCTCCCCCAAAGAGTTTTGAAAATATGCACCGCAGTGATGACTTGTATCGTCATGGAGCGGTTATCGAGTATAACCGACTGGGTGAAAAAGGGAGGGGTTCGTGTATCTTTTTCCATCTGAACCGTCCTGACTATCGTCCAACATCGGGATGTACGGCAATGGATGAAAAACCATTGGTTGAAATGTTAGGTTGGTTTGATTTGGCTAAAAATCCGAAGTTGTTACAGATACCCAAAAGTGAATGTCTGAATTATCAAAAAAAGTTTGTGGGGATAGCGTGTGAGTTATAGTTCTTGCATCACTGTTTGACGTTTAGTAGTTTCTAGCCGTTTACATGCCACTTCAAACGCGGCTGATTCACCGATGATGGTACAGTGCTTTTTTGCTCGTGTGATAGCGGTATAGAGAAGCTTGGTATTAAGCATGATGAGGTGGGAAAAACTCATTACCATTACGATATTTTCATACTCCATCCCTTGTACTTTATGAACACTTAGCGCATACGAGAGACTGAGTAAATCACGTACTCCCTCATGAGTATAGTGAACAATCAGTTCCTCATTTGGATAATAGACACTGCATAACTCCTCTTCTTCATCGATTTTAAAAAGCAATCCGCACATACCGTTAAAAATCCGTCGCTCCACGGGATCGCTTTGCTCTTTGAACTCATCCGTCGTATGGGTGGGCATATTTTCATTGCGGATGTGAACCACTTTGTCAAAGAGGCGAAATTCTCCCCTAAGGGTTTTTATCTTCTTTTTTGGATTGGGGTTGAAATACTCTTGCAACAGAACGTTGAGATTATCTACCCCCAGTGCATGTCCGCGCATGGGTGAAATGACTTGGAAATGGTTGAGATACTCTTTGATTTTTTTGGTTTCAAGATAGGTACGTGAAACGCTAAGGTGAGAGAGGGCAGTGTGGGCAATAGAGGCGAGAATATTTTGGGTATTGGTCTGTACTACTTCGTCAAATTCGCTACCGCTTAGGTTTTGTTTGAGAGCGTATCGGTTGGAAATATCGATGGGGGTAAAAGTGAAATCATCATACACCTCTTGATACGCAGGGATAACACCTTGACGTACGTCATTGGCGATAAGGGCAATGGCTTGATCGGAACGCTGGCGATAAATGTGGGTAAGAGTAACCGTAGGAGCGATAGTTAGAGCAATAAAGTCACTTAATGGACTTCCTGCTCCGATAGGAGGAAGTTGTGCGTCATCCCCGACGATGATGATGGTAGCGTCAGAGTCGATTTTAGAAACAAGCCGTGCAAACAGCAGTGAATTAATCATCGAGGCTTCATCGATAAGGACGACATTGTACGGCATCTTATCCTGACTCTCAAATTTGACCAAGAGACTTTGGATGGTGGCACTCTCATATCCGCTTCGCTCTTTAATCCGTTGAGATGCGATACCGCTGAGGGCACAGGTGATGATGGTTTCTCTCGTGTAGCGTGTGTTCAATAAATCCAAAAGAGCTTTGGCTGTGGTACTTTTTCCCGTCCCTGCGTAGCCTACGAGGAGCAACAGTTTGCACCCTTGATTGATGAGTTCCAAGGCACTGCGCTGTTGCTCTCCCAGAGTCAGAGCATGTTTGTCTAAAAAGGTCTCCAAATCATCGGTGAGACTTTTGTCCGTACTTTTTGAGCGTTTTTTGAAATTATCCACCAAAAACTTTTCCGCTTCATAAATGCGATCGAGTGCGAGTTTTCCGCTGGATAAAACAACAATACTCCCCTCGTTGATTCTATCCAGTAAAGCCTCTTCATAGACAGCACTGTTTCCTAAATTTAGCAATCCATCGAGCTTGGAAAAGAGAATGCTTTTTTCGATACAGCTGTTTCCCTCTTGGTCACAATATTCGCTGAGGGTAAATTCCATTGCCGCTTGTATCCGTCTGGGGTCATGGTGATGCAACTTCATGTTTAGCGCAATCTCATCGGCTTTTTTAAACCCGATGCCATGGATTCGCATCAGTGTGTAAGGATTTTTTTTGATGGTTTCTATGGGTTCTTTAATCTCTTTCATGGCGGTTGCTATGAGACGTAGCAGGATAGGGGTAACGCCAAATGGGGCTAAAAACTCTCCCAAGAGGCGCATCGAACGAAATTGTTTCCAACCGTTTGCCAACCGTTCCAACCGCTTTTCATTCATCCCTTTGATTTCGAGAAGTTGTTCAACATTGTTTTCTAAAATCTCAACCAACCCCTTTTGACCATATTTTTCAATCAGCTCGGCGGTGAGTTTTTTGGTAAATCCTTTGACAACGCGATTGAGAAAAAAGAAGAGTTCGTTTTGATTGACTGTAAGGGATTGCGCATTGAAGGTCTTGCCGTAGCTTTTGTGCACTTCCCACGCACCCTTGAGAGTGATGGCGGCATCTTTGAGGTTTTC
>Ga0268283_1000486_pt1 | contig 25961 bp, 22 predicted proteins | sample saktaG_13_FD_190140 | JGI IMG/M metagenome (GOLD analysis project Ga0268283, IMG submission 190140) | Saline water microbial communities from Sakinaw Lake, British Columbia, Canada - sak_2013_06_06_36m | ecosystem: Environmental > Aquatic > Non-marine Saline and Alkaline > Saline ... | reverse complement strand
TACGCATGTTGAAATTAACCTGGATGCTGATATTCAAAATAACCGAATTCGTTGTCAAACGACCGTAAAAACAACCGGTCAAACCGGTATAGAAATTGAAGCCTTGTGTGCTACGCAAATTGCTCTACTAACTATTTATGATATGTGCAAAGGGGTTGATCGGGGTATGGTTATTCAGTCGGTCAAGTTGTTGGAGAAAGAGGGTGGTAAATCAGGTTATTGGCAACGTGTTTGAGCCATTATAGCCAGCAATTGATTAGCTGAATTTGATACACTAGACACTTAAACAAGATTACCTTAGAGACAATTATGCCGATTACCTTAAAAGAGCTTGCCAGTTTTTGTGATGCACAGATTGTGGGAGGGGATATAGCAACTGTGATTTATTCTGCTGCGGATATACAATCGGCAAAGACAGGGCAGGTAACACAGTTGACCAGTCTTAAATATGTTAAGCACTTTGAAAGTTCAATGGCCTCTGCCTGCTTTATTGCTGAGGGTTTTACGGTTGATACTATCCCTGAAAACATAGCTTTACTGGTTTGTAAGGATCCGGAGATGAGCTTTATAAAGGCCTTGGAAATACTGCACCCAGCCAGGGTTTATAGTCCTCAAATTGCCCCTCAGGCCGTGCTTGAAAATAATGTAACCTTAGGTAATAAAGTTTATATTGGGCCTTATGCGGTCATCGGTGAGAATGTAACGATTGGTGATGGAACCACCATTTTGGCAGGCGCTTATCTAGGTAAAAATGTAAAGGTGGGTAAAAACTGTCAAATTTATCCTTATGCGGTTATCTATGATGATGTGGTGCTGGGCGATAATGTCATTATTCATTCTGGGGCGATTATTGGGGCTGATGGTTTCGGGTATAAATTTAGAAATTATCGACATGTTAAAGTGCCACAAGTCGGTAATGTTGTTATTGATGATAATGTTGAAATTGGCGCTAACACTTGTATTGATAGGGGTGCGCTAGGTAGTACGGTAATAGGGTCGGGTACTAAAATCGATAATTTGGTACAGGTGGGTCACAATAACAAGGTTGGAAAAAACGTCATTATGTGTGGTTTAACCGGCGTTTCCGGTTCATGTAACATTGAAGATTATGCCATCTTGGCGGGCAGTTCCGGTGTCGCTGATCATGTTACTATTGGCCAAGGGGCCGTAGTAATGGCACGTTCAGGTGTTGCTGGCGATGTAAAAGCCGGTGCTCATGTTTTTGGTAGTCCGGCAAAAGATAAAAAGACGGCCTACAAAGAACAGATTGCACTGAGTAAACTGCCGGAGTTATTAAAGAAAGTAAAGTTGCTGGAAGAAAAAATCCAAGCCTTAGAGAAAGCGGCAGATTAGCCTTCAATTATAATTATTTAATTAAAAACAGTGTTCATCAGAACAACATATAACTAATTCCCCACTATTATAGTAAACTATATCTATACACAATCGGTTAAGTAAAATGACAGCAAAAGACAACGTACATTTACACGAAATTAATAAATTTGGCTCTATGGCAGAGCGTTGGTGGGATACTCAGGGAGAGTTTAAAACCCTGCATGATATTAACCCGCTACGTATTCAATTTATCCAGAGTTTTGTTGATATTGCCGGTAAACGTGTTGTTGATGTTGGTTGTGGCGGTGGTATTTTAACTGAGGGCTTAGCTAAACTTGGCGCTGATGCTCTGGGAATTGATCTGAGTGAAGAGTTAATTGATATTGCTGATTTACATGGTTTGGAATCAGGGGTTAATGCAAAATATGAAAAGATTAGTGCAGAGACCTTGGCACAGCAGCAACCTGAAGCTTTTGATCATGTTACCTGCATGGAAATGCTTGAACATGTTCCTGATCCCGGTTCAATAATTGCAGCTTGCGCTACCTTGGTAAAGCCTGGTGGTATGGTGTTTTTTTCTACCTTAAATCGTAAACCTAAAGCTTATTTATTGGCGATTGTTGCAGCAGAACATGTGCTGCAAATGTTGCCTAAAGGCACCCATGATTATAAAACGTTTATCAAACCATCTGAATTGAGTCAGTCTGCACGCGCTGCAGGTCTTGAGCTACAAGGCATGGTAGGGATTGAATACAATCCGTTTAATAAACAATTTAATCTTGGCAAAGATATTGATGTTAATTACATCGCGGCATTTAAACGTATTGAGTAGTGGTTGATGCCGACTGATTTTAAATTATCTTGTGTATTGTTTGATCTTGATGGAACCTTAGTCGATACCGCCCCGGATTTAGTTTCATGTCTAAACAAGGCATTAATAAAACATGGATTTACAGTCATTACTAGCGACAAAGTAAAACCCTTTATTTCCTTTGGTGCAGTGGCAATGGTTAATGCAAGCCTTAAAGAATCAGCATCAGAAGAGCTTAAGGCAACAGTTGTGGAAACCATGCTTGATATTTATCAAAACAACATTGCAGAACATTCAGTTTTTTTTGAGGGTATCTTGGACACACTGGATGCTATAGAAGCACAAGGACTTAAATGGGGGGTAGTGACTAATAAACGTGAACGATTTACCGATCCGTTGATGGCTGCCTTAAATTTAACAGATCGTGCTGCTTGTATCATAAGTGGCGATACCACTGGAAACCCGAAACCTCATCCAGAACCGATGTTGGCAGCCTGCAAAAGAGCAGACGTAATACCTCAGGAATGTGTTTACATTGGTGATGCCAGTCATGATATAAAAGCAGGAAAAAATGCACAAATGAAAACATTGGCCGCTCTTTATGGTTACATTAACGCAGATGACACGCCAGAAACCTGGGGGGCTGATGCTTTAATCAAGTCCCCTAAGCAACTAACTGATTGGATAAATTCAGCTCTATGTCTTTAAAAAAACAAGTCATATTAATTACTGGAGCCGGTGGTGGTTTAGGTAGTGTTGCAGCTTTGACACTTGCTACAAACGGCGCGCATGTCATTTTACTGGATAAAAACATCACTAAATTAGAAGTGGTTTATGATGCTATTTTGGCGGCTTCTGCCCCAGAACCTATTATTTATCCATTTGACCTTGCCGGTGCCAATGAAAATGACTATCAGGAATTAGCTAATAAAATTACTGAAGAGTATGGTTCATTGCAAGGCTTGTTGCATTCGGCGGTTGAGTTTAGTTCATTTACACCTATCTCCCAATTTGGTACTAAAGAGTGGGGACATACCTTAAATGTAAACTTAAACGCTGCCTTTCTCTTAACGCGGGTGTTATTGCCGGTACTGGAAAAGAGTCAACATGCGTCGATTGTCTTTACCTCAGATTCTTCAGCCAGAAAGTCTCAAGCCTATTCAGGCGCCTATGGCGTTTCTAAAATAGCCATGGAAGGTTTGGCTAAAATCCTGTCTGAAGAGCTTGAGTCAGGTAACAAAGTAAGAGTTAATACCTTAGTGCCGGGTGCGGTTGATTCACCCTTAAGAAAACGCGCCTATCCTGCAGAAGATAAAACCAAATTACCGACAATGGAATCCCTGGGACCCGCATACCTTTACTTGTTTGGTGCTCAAAGCATTGGCGTAACAGGGCAACTGATTAATGCTGCAACTTTTCACTTATAACTCAATTTTATGGCAGAACGAGAAAGCTTTTTTTTAACCCGAGATGTTAATATCGTCACTATTCCTGATGGTACGCCTAGTACCTTAAGTAAAGGTGAAGAAGTGACCATACATCAATCATTGGGCAATAATTATACCGTTGTCACCGAGCAAGGCCACATGGTTCGTATTGCCGGTGTGGATGCGGATGCGTTAGGCAAAGAACATCATGAACTGCATACCTTGGTGTCAGAAACCAGTGCAGAAGCAGTTGAAAAAAATTGCTGGGAAGTGATGAAGACCGTCTATGATCCAGAAATCCCAGTGAATATTGTTGATCTAGGTTTGGTTTATTATTGCAATGTAAAACCACTAGATGACGACGAAAATACGGTCCATGTGATTATGACACTGACTGCGCCAGGATGTGGAATGGGCCCTGTAATACAAGGTGATGTTGAAAAATGCATTCGCGCCTTGCCTGGTGTAAAAAGTGTTGATGTTGAAGTTGTTCTTGATCCCCCTTGGTCTAGGGAAATGATGTCCGAAGTGGCGCAATTGCAATTGGGTTTGTATTAAAGTAATAGTTTCCTATCCGATTGGAGAGGGGTGAAAAGTATAAATCAAGCAGACACTTAAGTGAGGCATTATGACGACACTTTACTATAGTCACCCGGATTTCCTGTTTCATGAAACAGGTGCAGGCCATCCCGAATGTGCTGATAGACTTAGAAGCATTAGCAAAGCGCTTGACAAACCCGAGTTCAAAAACTTAATCAGGGTATCACCGCCACTCGGCAACGAACAACAAATCAGACTGATTCATCCGTCTTATCACTTAGACGCAATTCTCGCAGCAATACCGGAACACGGTCATCATTATTTGGATCAAGATACGGTATTGTCACCGGGTTCGCAGCAAGCTGCTTTTCGTGCTGTTGGTGCAGTGTGTGATGCGGTTGATAAAGTCCTTACGGGTCAGGCAAACAATGCCTTTTGTGCCATCCGCCCTCCCGGACATCATGCCGAACCAGACTTGGCCATGGGCTTCTGTTTATTTAATAATATTGCCATAGCCGCTGAATATGCTCGCTGCCATTATCCTGGTCAACGCATCGCCATTGTCGATTTTGATGTCCATCATGGCAATGGCACACAAGCGACATTTGAAAAACAATCTGCTATTCTTTATATCTCCAGCCATGAGATGCCCCATTACCCCGGCACGGGTTATCCATCAGAAACCGGTGTTGGCAATATTATCAATGTGCCGTTGTCAGCAGGTGATACCGGTGTCGAATTCAGAAAAAAATACAACGCTATTGTTTTCCCCGCATTAAGACATTTCAAACCCGATTTACTGCTTATATCCTCAGGTTTCGATGCTCATAAAGACGATCCACTCGCCTCAATCATGCTGGTAGAAGATGATTTTCGCTGGTTGACGGAAGCATTAATGAAGATTGCAGACAGCTATTGTAAAGGCAGAATTATTTCAGTTTTGGAAGGCGGTTATCACCTTAACTCGCTGGCTTCCAGTGTTGCTGTTCACGTTAAAACCTTGATGGGCGATTAGCGATAAGGCTCTCCAAAGAGTTGTATGTTGTTATTACTGCTTACCGGCAAGCATACGCCCCTAACTTTTAAAGTTAGTTTCTATAAGTATTTATACGTATTGTTTTATTATTAAAAAACAATACAATTTTATTTTTACTTTACCTAGTCTCATCGAACATTTAATTCGTGAGTATTGACTTACAACTACCACAGGACTTAACACGGTTAGGATGCGCCCTGAGTTGAACGATAAAGTATCGAAGGTAGTTAGACCTTGCTAATAACACCAAACTATATCTTTCATTAGCAATCAAACAAAATTGAAAACTTATGACAGCAATCATTGAACTCTTCGGACTTAAAGGCTTTATTCCTCATGGCTATTGCTTATTATGGAGTCCGGCATTGCTTTGGTTACATGCTGCCTCCGATTTTCTTATTTTTCTGGCCTACTTTTCTATTCCTGCAGCGCTTATCTATTTTATTAAGCAACGCAAAGAAATACCCTATCCACGACTCCTTTTTATGTTTGCCGGCTTTATTATTGCCTGTGGGATCGGGCATTTATTATCCGCACTGACGATTTGGATACCGCTGTATTGGTTGGAGGGTTGGGTTAAAGGCTTTACCGCTGTTATTTCCATCACCACCGCAACCATGATGTTCTGGGTTATTCCAAAAGCATTGGCCTTGCCAACCCTCAAGCAACTTCAAGAGGAGATACAGCAAAGGCAACTCATAGAAAATCAACTGAGACTCTTTGAAAATTTGTTTGAAATGACCTCTGATTGCATGTTTATGATTAGTCCTAAACAAGATTTTAGATTTGTATTCGTTAATGCGGCCACTTGTCGGCATTTTGGTCAAGAGCGCGAGCAATTATTACAATCATGCATTTCGGATTGGGATCCTAATTTCAAGACGCAAAATGATCTGGATGCGATATGGCTAACAATTAAAGCCAAAAAAGGCATTATTATTGAGACCTGCCATCGTTTGAGTTCCGAGATAGAAATACCTGTTCAGGTTTCTGCCAACTATCTATCCTACCAAGACGAAGAGTATATAGTTGGTTTTTTCCATAACATCACCGAACGTAGATTGGCAGAAAAAAATCTACGAGCCAGCGCTCATTATATTCATAGTTTACTTGCGGCGAGTTTAGACCCTGTCATCACCCTCACGATGACTGGCAAAATAGTGTCTGTTAATAAAGCGATGGAATCTATTACCGGTAAAACCACTGATCAGCTGATCGGTAGCGATTTTTCCACTTATTTTATCAAACCGGAAAATATACAGTCCTGTTACCCAGACGTACTCGAAAAAGGCTTTATTGGTGACTATAATTTACAACTTCAGCAAGCTTCAGGAAAGACCTGTTTGGATGTCCTTTTAAATATCAGTTTATATTATAACGAACAGATAAATGCTTCTGAAATGCTGGTGATGATGCGCGACATTACTGCGCAGAAACAAGCGCATGAAAAACTGCAACTAGCCGCCAGTGTGTTTAGTCATGCCCAAGAAGGCATTATGATCACGCAAAAAGATGGTGAAATTATCGACGTTAATGATGCTTTTACTGAAATAACTGGCTATAGCCGAGAAGAACTCTTGGGCAAAAACCCGCGCGTACTGAGTTCCGGTCGTATGGCAATGGAAGCCTACACGGCTATGTGGCGGGATTTAAAGACCAAGGGCCATTGGTACGGTGAAATTTGGAACCGACGTAAAAACGGTGAGGTCTATGCCGCCATGGAAAATATCACGGCCGTCGTCAATAGCCAGGACAACTCCACGCAATATGTAGCACTCATATCGGATATTACCAAGATCAAAGAACATCAGTTTGAACTGGAACATATGGCTCACTTTGATCCTTTAACCAATTTACCTAACCGCGTATTGTTGGCTGATCGAATACAACAAGCGATTGCGCATTCTCGTCGCTCGGCGGAAATTATTGCCTTGGTATTTCTTGATCTTGACGGCTTTAAAGTGATTAATGATACCTATGGGCATTTAGTGGGCGATCAATTACTCATTGGTGTGGCGAATGCTATGCAGCAAACTCTACGTGAGGTGGATACCCTCGCCCGTTTGGGCGGTGATGAATTTGTTGTCGTACTGATCAATGTCGGTGATATTGAAACCAGAGAGCCTTTATTTACCCGTTTATTAAATGCTGCCGCCTTACCGGTGATCTTTGATACGATTGTTTTGCAAGTATCTGCCAGTATGGGGGTCACCTACTATCCGCAAGTAGACGATGTGGATGCTGACCTTCTCATACGTCAAGCTGACCAAGCCATGTATCAAGCCAAGATGAGTGGAAAAAATCGTTATCATATCTTTGATACGGATTTGGACAAGCTGACCCGCAGTCATAATGAAAGCCTGGAGAGTATAAGCTGTGCCTTGGCTGCCAATGAATTTGAGCTTTATTATCAGCCTAAAGTTAACCTGCGCTTGGGTAATGTTGTCGGGGTAGAAGCCTTGATTCGCTGGCAGCATCCCACTAAAGGTCTTCTCGCACCTGCAGAGTTTTTGCCTTTTGTCGAGAATCACGCACTTTCTGTTGATATTGGTGAATGGGTCATCAATACCGCCATGAACCAACTAGAAAGCTGGCATAAAGTCGGCTTACATCTACCAATCAGCGTCAATATTAGTGCCAAGCAACTTCAACAAGACGGTTTTCTTGACTGTTTACGTCAATTACTAAAAATCCATCCCACGGTTAAGCCGGGGGATATGGCACTGGAAATTCTGGAAACCAGCGCTATGAGAGAGTTAAGCAAGATATCTCAATTAATAACCGATAGTCGAGATATGGGTATATTATTTTCTCTGGATGATTTTGGCACCGGTTACTCCTCGCTGACTTATTTGAAACGTTTACCCATCAGTCAACTTAAGATAGATCAGAGTTTCGTCCGTGATATGCTGAGTGATGTCGATGATCTGGCTATAGTGGAAGGGGTGTTGGCTTTAGCCAATGCCTTTAGCCTTGAAGTGGTGGCTGAAGGCATGGAAACGACTGATCATGGTGAAATGCTGCTCCAACTCGGCTGCGATTTGGCACAAGGCTATGCCATTGCTCGTCCCATGCCGGCGGCTGCTTTGGAGAAATGGCTCACTACCTGGCAACCTGACCCGAGCTGGGTGGATCGACCTTCTTTTACACGAGCCAATTTACCGTTATTATTCGCCAATGCAGAATATAAAACCTGGTTAAATGGTGTAGAAAATTATTTAGCGAACAAAGGTCCCAAGCCCGAGAACTCAAACTCTCGCTTTGGTTTATGGTTAGCTAACAATAGCACTCTTAAAAAGGGTAATTATGAGACTATCTTAACCCTGCACCAAGCACTCTATGCCTATGCTGAACAGTTAATAGCGCTCCATGATGCAGGTCAAACCCAACCGGCACTGGCAGGCTTACCTGAACTTCATGAACGGCAAGAGGCTTTGCTTGTAAAGCTGAAAATACTGGTACTGGAAACCGTGCAGTCGGTTTAACGCAAACTTTATTTGCGGTTTGTAATCATTTACCTTCATATATCCATTTAGATCGCCATAAAGCTGCCGTTGGCGAATGTGTCTTTATGGCACTTACTTGGCGATCATTAACCCAGGAAACGACATATATTTTTATAAGCATTTATGGGGTTTTACTATAATGAATAGAATATTAAAAATGGTTAGTGATTTACATTTAAGGCCAGCCCTAAATACGGGCGATTTGGCTAAATAGTCGTTTTTGAATAACGGGAATAGAAGCAGGCGGTGGATTGGGAAATAGCGTCGGTTGAGGATAAGGAACCGGCTCAGAGCTACTGCCAAATATCATCAGCTGTTTATGGGCAGTAAATTCTTTGCCATCTCTTTGCGAAGCCGGATGCCATTGCTGCAGCATAAAAACATAATTGGTAATATCGGTTTGTGTGTTGGCAATCTCCTTGAGGCCAATGCCACAGGTGGGGCCGTTAACCGGCAGTTGTAAAGCGTAATGAGTCAGTCAGATAATTTGCGCCGCCTCAGTCGTGGGAAAGAAATGCGAAGTGCTCATAGTAATTGGAGTCTCCTGCCAAGATAGTCAAGTTGTATAGCCAGTCGTTATCAGTTGTTTGTCAGTTTGCGGAAGACTGCCGCGAGTTATTAGCCGTTGCTTGCCATTGATAATACGCTGCTTGTCATTTATAGCCCGTGGCAAACGGATGTTTAACCGCGGCTAAAAGGCTTAAGCCCGCTAATGCCAGGTTTTAAACGCGGTTAAAACCTATCAAACCACTGCTAAAGACTGGTATGCGATGTACTATGGACGATAAGCCGCGGTTTAATAACATTTGCCCGCTGTCTAAAACACAGCGGAAGCGCAAATAGAGGCAGTGAGTTAGCCTCCAATAGCCATCCCGAGCTCTTGACCGATCATGGAATTACCCAGAGCGAGTTGCAAAGGCAATTGTTGAAAAATGCCCTATCAGTAAGCTTTTTTCATACCATGAAAATAGAGTTGATATATTATCAGCGCTATCAAACCAGAGAAAAAGCTAAGCAAGCTATATTTGAATAGAATGGGATTGGTTCAATAACTTCTATCTAAAGGGTTTCCTTAGACATGTCACCCAGTCTAGGCCACGCAGTTAAAACGGCTTTAACAACTGTTGCCAAGGGAATGGCAAAAAACACACCCCAAAAGCCCCACAAGCCACCGAAAAACAAAATAGCGACAATAATTGCCACGGCATGTAAATTTACGGCTTCTGAAAATAATACCGGAACTAATACCACGCCATCCAAAGCCTGAATAATAGAATAGGCGATTACAATATACATAAAATCATCGCCACTTAAGCCCCATTGAAAGTAAGCGACAGCCAGTACTGGGAAGGTAACCAAGGTTGCGCCAATATAAGGAATAATAACCTGAACACCCATTAATACCGCCAATAACATGGCATAATTTAACTCCATCGTGGCGAAGGTTGCATAGCTGACAAACCAGAGAATAAAGACCTCTGCAAATTTACCACGCACATAATTACCTAATTGAATATCAACGTCTTCCCATACCCGTACGGTTAAGTTTCTGTTTTTGGGCATGAACTGTAAAAACCAGGAAATTAACAAGTCTTTATCTTTTAAAAAGAAAAAAACCATCATCGGTACCAGAAATAGATAAATTAGTGCACTAACTATGCCGACAACCGATGCGGCTGATAGGGTTAATATATTTTGGCCGTAGGTTAATAGTTCTTTTTGAACAGCGAACATCATCTGTTGTATTCTGGTTTCGGAAATTAATTTAGGATACATTTCAGGCAAGCTTAAGATCCCGGTTTGCGCGCGACTAATTATTTCCGGAATATGTTGGATAAGCTCAACCGCTTGTTGTGAAACCAGCGGCATTAAATAAAACAATAAAAACCCCAGGCAAGCCATAAAACCGGAAAATACCAGATAGACAGCCGGTAAGCGGGGCATTCCCAAGTTTATTGTTTTGCACACCAAACCTTCAAGTAAATAGGCAAACACGATTGATGCAAAAACAGGCATTAAAATACTTGATAATGAATAAATCATTACAAAGTTAACAATTAATATAATTGCCAGAGAGACTGCTTGGGAGTTAGGCAAGAAACGTTTGATGGATTCAGAGAAAAAACGAATATTTACGGAGCGTGCTTGAGTTGTCATTAATAACAGAATTATTTTGTTTTTATTGTTAATATTCTACAGCTAATAAGGCTTTTCTAGCCAAGATGTTTTGTAATTAACAAATTCAGCCAATTAACCATAGAAACTTTCTGGAACAAGTTATGCAAATTGATGTTTTTAATGGTGATGCTGATGGCATTTGTGCACTTGTGCAGCTGCGTTTAGCAAAGCCAGTCAATGCTAAATTGGTTACCGGAGTAAAAAGGGATATCCAGCTATTGGAGCACCTGTCTGTTGATGTGAATGATTTTGTAACGGTATTGGATATTTCTTTAAAAAAGAATCGTAATTCTCTGGATAGAATGCTAAAGCAAGGCGCTTCTGTTTTTTATGTTGATCATCATGAATCAGGTGAAATTCCTGAGCATCCTAATTTTGAATGTATTATCAATACAGTGGCCGATACGTGTACCAGTTTGTTGGTAGATCAATATCTTGCAGGTAAGTATCGAGCTTGGGCTGTGACGGCCGCTTTTGGTGATAATTTGCTTAAGAGTGCAGAACAGTTGGCGCAAACTCTTTCATTAAGGACAAATCAGTTCAAGCAGCTTCAAGATTTGGGTGTGTGCATCAATTATAACGGCTATGGTGATAGTATAGCTGATCTGCATTTTGATCCCGCAGTGCTATTTCGCCACTTGTCATATTATGAGTCTCCTTTTGACTTTATGATCGATAACGCTGATATTTACGGACATTTATTGTCCGGTTATGCAGATGATATGACGCAAGCCAAGTCAATCAAACCCGAATACGAGACGAATACTATTGGTGTTTATATTTTGCCGGATAAGGCTTGGGCAAGACGCATTAGCGGTGTGCTGGGTAACGAACTGGCAAATCAGCATCCGAAACGAGCTCATGCCGTTCTGAGTTACAATGCTAAAGGAGGCTATCAAGTGAGTGTTCGTGCGCCATTGATAACCAAAGCAGGGGCTGATGAATTATGCTCGTCATTTGCGACCGGAGGTGGGCGCAAAAGTGCAGCCGGCATTAATCATTTGCCATTTGAGGCGTTATCGGTTTTTATAGATGCCTTGTCAGAAAAATACTCTTAACTTTAAAAAAGGACAATAAATTTTGCTAAAAGAAAGTACAAATACTGTCTGGCATCATTCTTCTATTATTAGGGCCGACAGGGAGGTTTTGCATAAACATAAAAGTGTTGTGTTATGGTTTACCGGTTTGTCCGGCTCAGGTAAGTCTACGTTGGCACATGCTGTAGAAGAACGGTTACATAAGAACGGAAGTTCCACTTATGTGCTTGATGGGGATAATGTGCGTCATGGCTTGTGTAGTGACTTGGGCTTTAGTGATACTGACCGTGTTGAGAATATTAGACGCATTGGCGAAGTCGCAAAGTTATTAACAGAAGCAGGGGTAATTACTTTAACGGCTTTTATTTCACCGTTTAGAGCGGATCGAGACGAGGCCAGAAAGGGCCTGCCACATGGCGATTTTCTAGAGATTTATTGCGAATGTCCGATAGAAACCTGTGAGCAAAGAGATGTAAAAGGGCTTTATAAAAAAGCCAGGGCCGGTGAGATACCTTTTTTTACCGGTATAGGGTCACCCTACGAAGCGCCAGAGCGACCTGAATTGGTAATTAATACCAGCGAATTAAGCCTTGAAGAAAGCGTTCATAAAGTCTTGGATCTACTTTTACAGCGTGGCATTATTAAGTGTTTATAACAAAAGCAAAGTTGTAAAGCAGTCACTAAGAAATGTTAATATAACCCCATTAAATTTATCTATTTTTTGATATAACAATTCAAGTTAAGGAAAATAACATTATGATCCCCGTTATCTTATCGGGTGGCTCAGGAACAAGACTTTGGCCACTTTCGCGTAGACATTACCCCAAGCAATTTCTGCCCTTGGTTTCAAGTCACACCATGGTTCAGGAAACACTATTAAGATTGACTGGAATTGAAGGTTTAAAAGCTCCCATCGCAGTTTGTAATGAAGATCATCGTTTTATGATGGCGGAACAGTTATGGGAAATAGATGCTAAACCGGCCGCTATTATTCTTGAGCCATTGGGGAGAAATACAGCACCTGCCGTCGCGATGGCGGCATTAACGTCGTCATCCCCCGATGATATTTTATTGATATTACCTGCAGATCATGTCATCAATAATGTGCCGGCTTTTCATAAAGCAGTAGCGCAGGCAAAGGTCTCTGCCGAGCAAGGCTTTTTGGTTACTTTTGGGATTGTTCCGACTGAGCCAGAAACAGGATATGGCTATATCAAGCGTGATGTTAAGCAAGAAGGTGCTGCTTTTAAAGTCGCTTCATTTGTTGAAAAACCTGATTTGGAAACCGCAAAAGGCTATTTTACAAGTGGTGATTATTATTGGAATAGCGGTATGTTTGCTTTTAAGGCGGGCGTTTTTTTAAGTGAGTTGGAAAAATTCCATCCGGTCATGTTGGAAAGTTGTCGCCGGGCATTGAAAAGCGCAAAAGTTGATATGGACTTTATTCGTTTGGATAAAGATATATTTTCCACTTGTCCATCTGATTCTATTGATTACGCCGTGATGGAAAAAACAGCTAAAGCAGTTGTTATTCCCATGGATGCTGATTGGAATGATGTCGGGTCATGGTCTGCTTTATGGGATGTTACTGATAAAGATGCCTTCGGTAATGCCATTAGTGGTGATGTGTTTACAGTTGATACCAAAAATTCATTTATTCATGCGCAAAGTAAGCTGGTTGCGGTTATTGGTGTTAGTGACTTGATTGTAGTGGAAACAGATGACGCAGTAATGATTGCTGCTAAGGATCGGGTTCAGGATGTTAAGGTAATTGTGGCTCAATTGAAGGCGGAAGGTCGAAGCGAAGCGGATATTCATCGTAAAGCTTACCGACCTTGGGGGCATTATGATTCGGTTGACTCCGGAGAGCGCCATCAAACCAAGCGAATTGTGGTTAAACCGGGCGGCAAGTTGTCTGTACAGAAACATCATCATCGCGCAGAACATTGGGTAGTTGTCAAAGGTACGGCTTTGATTACCAAAGGGGACGAAAAGCTATTAATTACCGAAAATGAATCGACCTATATTCCTTTGGGTATTGTACATTGTCTTGAAAATCCGGGCGTTATCCCGTTGGAAATTGTTGAAGTGCAAACAGGAAGCTATCTGGGCGAAGACGATATTGTGCGTTTTGATGATCAATACGGACGTGTTTGATATTATATTAATGAAGGTTTAAACCTAAACAAGCTAAATTATAAAGGAAATGATTAATGACTAAAAAAATTACCAAAGCGGTTTTCCCCGTTGCTGGCTTGGGAACGCGCTTTTTACCAGCTACTAAAGCAATAGCTAAAGAAATGTTGCCGGTAGTGGATAAGCCGTTAATTCAATATGCGGTAGAAGAAGCAGTTGCTGCGGGTATTGATACCATGATTTTTATTACTTCACGTAGTAAAAATGCCATTACTGATCATTTCGACAAAGCTTATGAGTTGGAAAAAGAATTAGAGTCAAAAAACAAAGCGGATTTATTGAAATTGCTTAAGGATATTGTGCCGCCTAATGTCTCTTTTGTTTTTATTAGACAACCAGAGGCTTTGGGTTTAGGGCATGCAGTCTATTGTGCAAGGCCAGTGGTAGGCGATGAGCCTTTTGCAGTCATTTTGGCAGATGATATGGTTGAAGATGGCGAGCGTGGATGTATGGCGCAGATGGTTGCGCTTTATGAGCAAAAGAAATCGTCTATATTAGGCGTCGAACGTGTTAATCCAGCCGATACTGCCAGTTATGGAATTGTTAAAACCCCTGAATCTACGGATAAATACGCACCTATTGAAATCATTGTTGAAAAGCCCAAGCCTGTGGATGCGCCTTCAAATCTTGCGGTTGTTGGACGGTATATTTTGACGCCGGCTATTTTTGATAAGATTAAAAATACTGGCAGAGGCGCGGGCGGTGAAATTCAGTTAACGGATGCTATTGCCGATCTATTAAATGACGAGCCTGTTTTAGCCTATGAATTTGAAGGCACGCGTTACGATTGTGGTACTAAATTGGGTTTTTTAATTGCAAATGTTGAGTTGGCCTTATTAAATAAGGAGTTAAAAGATGATTTTTCTACTTATCTTAAAGGCTTGATAAAAAGTGACAAGCTTCAATAATTGGTAAGTATAAGTGAATTAAAGTAAAAAAAATCAAGGAATACGAAGATTAAAGATTCTTCTTATTCCTTTTATGGTTAAAGCCTTCTAGACTTTTATTTCATTAATAACAGGTAGTTTGGCGCGTTTTTGGAGCCAAATGACCCCGGCAATATCGGTAATTCCGGCCCAAAGACGATCTAATGTTCCGTATTTTGACTGGCCATTAGTTCTAGATCTGTGACTGACTGGTTCTGAAATGACGTGCCCGCCTGCTCGTAATATTAAGGCAGGTAAAAATCGATGCATGTGATCAAAATAAGGTAATTCAAGAAAGCACTCCCTAGAAAACACTTTTAAGCCACAACCGGTATCGGGCGTATTATCGCCTAGTAACTTGGAGCGTATGGCATTAGCTACTTTGGAGGAAAAAAGCCGCCATTTGGAATCATAACGTTTGTTTCTCCAGCCAGCGACCATTGATAAGTTGCTGATCGTTTCTCTTTGTTTGATAAGAACCTGATAAAGATTAGGGATATCAGCAGGATCATTTTGACCGTCACCATCTAAAGTTGCAATCCATGGATAGTTTGCTGCTTTAATACCTGTATGGACGGCTGTACTTTGTCCACAACTGTGTTGATGATGGATTACCCTCAGCGCCTTAAAATCAAGAAGTGCTTGCTTTAATACGTCTGCTGTTTGGTCTTTGCTTCCATCATCGACATAAATAATTTCATAGGCTTCCGCCTGACTCATGGCATTAACAATCTCTTGAATTAAAGAGACAATATTGTCAGCTTCATTATGAACGGGAACAACTATAGAAATTTTCACAGACCATCCTAACTAAATATTTTTTATTTATAGCGTATTATCAAGGTAAAAATGAGTTTATCATTTTTTTTGTACCAATAATCAATCACTCTTGACCCTATATGATATAAAAAATGCCTCAAATGTCCTAAAATTATCTTCCGAAATAGGTACTAATTATACTGGCTCTACTTGCAATCCATGTGATTATCCTTTAACTTAGTCCAACATCCGTAAAGGCTAGGGGTGCTTTTTGTGACTTCGCATTGCGTAGGTACTTGAGGCTGAGAGAAACCCTTTGAACCTGACCCCGGTTAATACCGGCGTAGGAAAGCCCCCAAACTTCCCTGCGTCTTGTTTTATTGTTATTGGAGATAAGCATGAACGCTGTTCTAAAAGACGCTACTGAAGTTAATAGTGTGAAGATTGATTCATATCCTGCATCAGAAAAAATCTATGTGCAAGGTAGTCGGCCTGATATTCAGGTCCCTATGCGTAAGATTACCTTGTCAGATACGCCTGTGCATTTCGGAGCTGTAGAAAAAAATGGTCCACTTTACGTTTACGATACATCCGGTGTTTATACTGATCCCAATGTTGAAATAGATTTAAAGAAAGGTTTAAATTCAATACGTTCAGTCTGGATTGATGAAAGAAACGATACTGAAGAATTGAATGGACCTAGTTCGGATTTTGGTCGTCAGCGCCTAGAAGATCCAGCGACGGCGAGTTTGCGTTTTGAACACATTCGTAAGCCGCGTCGAGCCAAAGCAGGCAAAAATGTATCGCAAATGTATTATGCGCGTCAGGGTATTATTACGCCGGAAATGGAATTTATTGCCATTCGTGAAAACCAGAAAATGGAAGAAATGCGTGATTTATGGAAAGATCAGCATCCGGGGGATTCATTAGGTGCTTCGATACCTGATGTTATTACAGCAGAATTTGTTCGTGATGAAGTAGCAAGAGGTCGGGCTATTATTCCTTGTAATATTAATCATCCAGAACTGGAACCAATGATTATTGGTCGTAATTTCTTGGTTAAAATTAACGGTAATTTAGGGAATTCAGCGGTCACTTCATCCATTGATGAAGAAGTTGAAAAAATGCTTTGGGGGATACGTTGGGGCGGTGACACCATTATGGATTTGTCTACCGGTAAAAACATTCATGAAACCCGTGAGTGGATTTTACGTAATTCACCAGTGCCAATTGGCACTGTACCGATTTATCAAGCCCTCGAAAAAGTAAATGGCAAAGCTGAAGACCTGACTTGGGAAATATTTCGAGATACTTTAATAGAACAGGCAGAGCAGGGCGTCGATTATTTTACTATTCATGCTGGAGTGCGGTTGCACCATGTGCCTTTAACCGCAAAACGCATGACCGGTATCGTTTCTCGCGGCGGTTCCATCATGGCTAAATGGTGTTTGGCGCATCATACTGAGAGCTTTTTATATACGCATTTTGAAGAAATCTGCGAAATCATGAAAGCTTATGATGTATCTTTTTCTTTGGGCGATGGATTACGTCCGGGTTCAATTTATGATGCTAATGATGAAGCGCAGTTTGGTGAATTGGAAACATTAGGTGAGCTGACTAAAATTGCTTGGAAACATGATGTACAAACCATGATCGAAGGGCCAGGGCATGTGCCTTTGCACATGATTAAAGTTAACATGGAAAAACAACTGGAAGAATGTGGTGAGGCTCCTTTTTATACATTAGGGCCTCTAACAACTGATATTGCGCCAGGTTATGATCATATTACTTCTGCGATTGGTGCTGCAAATATTGGTTGGTATGGTTGCGCCATGCTTTGTTATGTTACTCAAAAAGAGCATTTAGGCTTACCTAACAAACAAGATGTCCGTGAAGGGATTGTGACTTACAAAATTGCTGCTCATGCGGCTGATTTGGCAAAAGGTCATCCTGGTGCACAAGCCCGTGACAATGCGATGTCCAAAGCCCGTTTTGAATTTAGATGGGAAGATCAATTTAATATTGGGCTTGATCCAGAAAAAGCGCGTGAGTTTCATGATGAAACCTTGCCTAAAGATTCAGCGAAAGTGGCACATTTTTGCTCAATGTGTGGGCCACATTTTTGCTCGATGAAAATTAGTCAGGATGTGCGTGATTATGCAACTGCAAAAGGGATTAAAGATGAGCAAGAAGCCTTAATTAAAGGAATGGATGAAAAATCAAAACAGTTTCTTGATGAAGGCGCAGATATTTACCATAAAGTTTAGCTAGATTTGTTGAGTGGAGGTGTGCTTTACTCATCTTGCTATACTTTGGTAGTTTACTAGCGTGATTATTAGAAAGAATAGAAATAGGTATAAGTATAAGTGATACCTCTAATCCTAATTGTCTTTCTTTTCGGAGGGTAAGTTTTTTAAGGCGCTATTATTCTTAATGGCGGTAATCTACAGGTAATTTATGGTTGATAAAAAAAATATTGTTATTAAGGTTAAATATCCTAACGCTAACAAAAAATTAGAAGATTTGTCTGTTTCAAAAGTAATAACTGAATGGAATATCAAACGAATATCTTTGGCATTATTGGGTTTAGTCTCATTTATTGTTATTTTGTTCTTTATATCAACACCAGATACTGATGATTCTACTGTAGTAATCGCACCAAAGGTTTTAGAAACAGTTGTTAATACTCCCGCGAAGCCAGATGCTGTTATTCATAAAAATGTATCCAGAGCATTTTTAACCAATAAGATTACTAATAATGAACCTACTGAAAAGCTTGAGTTACCTTTAAAACTTAGCAAAAAGAAACCAACATCGGTTTATTATTTTGTAGAATTAACGGGAATGAAAGGAAAAACGATTTATCACGAATGGTTACTTGAAAATAAACTGATTACCAGAAAGAAAGTAAATATATCAAAAGATCTCTGGCCTACTTCAAGTAGACAGTTATTTGGTGATAGTACAAAAACTGATTGGACAGCAAGACTGGTTGACGAAACAGGTCAAATAATAAATGAAATACGCTTTAACGTTTTATACCAATAATTAATGGATATGAATAATGACCCACATTAATATATTGCTCTATAATTAGGGCTTATATTATTGAGGAATTATTATGACCGATTATCAAAAACTGACTGAAAATGAATTAAAGGCGGTTATTGATGCTGCAGAAAAAGCATTAAAAAATATACAGATTAATAAACGTAAAGAAGTTATTGCAAAAATAAAAGAATTAGCCGCTTCGATTGATGTTGCTATTGAAATTTATGAGAGTGATAAAAAATCAGTGCGTAAAGGTCTTAAGGTGGCAGTTAAATACCGCCACCCACAAGATTTTGAAAAAACATGGACCGGGCGTGGAGTAATGCCGGCATGGTTGCAAGCTCTCACAAATGAGGGTCATGATCGGTCTGAATTTAAAGTATAGCTTTTCTGAGTTAAAAAATAATTAGAATTAAGCTGTAGCCAGTTATATAGCTAAAACGAAAAGCTATTAATCATTTTGTGGTTTAGCTGATTGATATACTTGTTAATCGATAAATCGTTTAGTTAGATCACTGTAGGCATCAATTCTTCTATCACGTAAATAAGGCCATATTTGCCTGACTCGCTCAATACGGTCAGTATCAAGCTTGCATGTTAATAGTTTTGTTTCTGAGTCATTAGCTAACGTTATTAGGTCACCTTGAGGTCCGGCAATAAAACTGTTGCCCCAAAATTTAATGCCTTTGCCTGAATTAGGTGCTTTTTCAAAACCTACACGATTACAGGAAATAACCGGAATACCGTTCGCAACAGCATGTGAGCGCTGAATCGTTATCCAAGCATCTAATTGTCGTTGTTGTTCTTCCTTTGTGTCCTCAGGATCCCAACCAATAGCCGTTGGATAGATTAAAATTTCTGCACCAGCTAAGGCCATTAATCTTGCGGCTTCAGGGAACCATTGGTCCCAACAAATTAACACACCTAATTTGCCGATAGATGTTTCTATGGGTGTAAATCCTAGGTCACCTGGGGTGAAGTAATACTTTTCATAGAAACCAGGGTCATCCGGTATATGCATCTTTCGGTATTTACCTGCAATACTGCCATCCTTATCAAAAACTACAGCTGTATTATGATATAAGCCGGGCGCTCTTTTTTCGAAAAGGGTTGAGACAATAACGATGTTTAGTTTTTTGGCAATGGCAGAAAGGATATCAGTTGTAAGTCCAGGAATTGTTTGGGCGAGATCAAAATTATTATAGTCTTCATTCTGACAAAAATAGGGTCCTAAATGCAGTTCTGGTAATACTACCAAGTCTGCATTAGCAGCCGCTGCTTCATGTATTTTTTCGATAGAAAAATCAAGGTTCGTTTGTCTGTCTTTATCACAGAGTTGTTGAATGGCACTAACGATTATTTTGGACTTCATAAATGAATGGGTTGAATGGTTTTGTTGTGATAATTATAAACTATTATAATTTTGTGCGAACAGAGATATCATTATTACTTGGTCGCTCAACCTATCTAGCCTGTCGATGCATAGGTATAATATTTCTTGGGTTTGAGATAGTAGCGCTTTTGACAAGTATTTTGGAGTTAAGTACGGAACTGCTATTTAAAGTGGGTGTGCGTTATAATCTTACCAATTTTGAATAATTATTGTATAACAGGTCGATTTCATTTGTTTAAGTTATTATTAAGGAAGTAAAAAAGTAATATTAGTTAAGAGTAAATTACAGATTGATTTTTATTTTAATTAAAAGAAAAATCAGTTTTTACATAAAATCTATACTAAATTGATTAAAAAATCTTGGGAAATATTAATGAAAGTAACTGTATTTGGTTCTGGTTATGTAGGATTGGTAACTGGTGTTTGTTTGGCGGAAGTTGGTAATGATGTTTTATGTGTTGATGTTGATAAGCGCAAAATTGATAACTTAAAAAATGGCATCATTCCCATTTATGAACCGGGACTGGAAGAGTTGGTTAAAGATAATCAACAGACAGGAAGAATAAAATTTACCACAGATATCAATGAAGCAGTTAGTCACGGGGTTTTTCAATTTATAGCCGTAGGAACTCCTCCTGATGAAGATGGTGCGGCTGATCTGCAATACGTATTAGCAGTGGCCAAATCCATTGCTGAAAACATGAATGAGTATCGTATTATTGTTGATAAGTCTACAGTGCCAGTTGGTACAGCGGATAAGGTTAAGGAAATTATTCTTAAAGTTCAGGAAGAACGAGGGTTAGCAATTGATTTTGACGTAGTATCAAATCCGGAGTTTTTAAAAGAAGGTGCGGCTATCAACGATTTTATGAAGCCGGATCGAATTATTGTTGGCACTGATAATCCTAGAACAGCAGAATTATTAAAGGCACTTTATGCGCCGTTTAATCGTAGTCATGATCGTATCATTACGATGGATGTGAGATCTGCTGAATTAACAAAGTATGCCGCTAATGCTATGTTGGCGACTAAAATCAGCTTTATGAATGAGCTCGCCAATTTAGCTGAACTGTTAGGTGCTGATATAGAACATGTAAGAAATGGTATAGGCTCTGATTCTAGGATTGGCTATTCCTTTATTTATCCAGGTTGCGGTTATGGCGGTTCCTGTTTCCCTAAAGATGTGAAAGCCTTGGAGCGAACTGCTCAACAACTGGGCTATAAGGCCGAACTGCTTAATGCAGTAGAAAATGTTAATAATCGACAAAAAGAGGTTTTATTTAATAAAGTTATTCAGCATTATAAAGGCGAATTACAAGGCAAATGCTTTGCGCTTTGGGGTTTGGCATTTAAGCCCAGAACTGATGATATGAGAGACGCACCGAGTCGCGTCATACTTGAAGCATTAATTAATGCCGGTGCAACTGTTAGGGCTTTTGATCCTGAAGCCATGGCGGAAGCTAAGCGTATTTATGGCGATAAGCCCGGGTTAGTTCTTGTGGATACTGCAGAAGAAGCATTGGAAGAAGCTAACGCCTTGATTGTAGTAACAGAATGGAAAAACTTTTGGAGTCCGGATTTTGATTTAATCAAAAATACGTTAAAAGATTCAGTTATATTTGATGGCAGAAATCTATATCAACCTGAATTGCTTAAAAAACAAGGCATCACCTACTACGGTATGGGTAGAGGTGTTACAAATTTGTAATTAGTAAGATAATGATTTTTAATGCCATAAATAACGAATCCAATTTATTTATGTACGTTTATCCACGTTAAACCGAGTTAATAAGCCAAGGTTGATTTAACCTCATGCCTTGATAGTAAAGATTTAGCATTGAAAATTCTGTCTATGTATATTTATATGCTAATCTATGCCTCATTTTAACTTGGGTAAAAGAAATGCAAGCAACAGTCAAATGGGTCGATGGTGTTATGTTTGTCGGCGAAACGGGCAGTGGCCACGCGGTTGTGATGGACGGATCTCCGGATTATGGCGGGCGTAATATGGGTATGCGTCCCATGGAAATGATTTTAGTTGGTTTGGGTGGCTGTTCGTCATTTGATGTGGTGCAGATTTTACAAAAAGGCCGAAACAATATTGTTAATTGCGTAGCAGAAATATCTGCAGAACGGGTTGACACTGTGCCAAGTGTGTTTAGCAAAATCCATTTGCATTTTGTCGTTAGCGGTCGTGATTTGAAAGAATCAGCTGTAGAGAGGGCTGTGAAATTGTCGGCAGAGAAATATTGCTCTGCTTCCATTATGTTAGGTAAAGCCGGGGTAGAAATTACCCACGATTTTGAAGTTATTGAGGTTTAACAGTTTTGAATAAGTTGCAATTACACGGCTTTAACAATTTAACAAAGTCACTTAGTTTCAATATATATGATATTTGTTATGCGCCCGCTGAGCAGCAGCAGGCTTATATTGAATATATTGATGAAGCTTATAATGCCAAAAAGTTGACGCAAATACTAAAAGATGTTGCCGAAATTATTGGCGCGCAAATTCTAAATATTGCCCATCAGGATTACGATCCTCAAGGCGCCAGCGTAACTATGTTGATTTCAGAAGGAGATGCACCTCCGCCTCCCAGTATGAACAGCCAATCTCCCGGTCCTTTGCCAGAAACTGTATTGGCGCATTTGGACAAAAGTCATATTACTGTTCATACTTATCCAGAAAGCCATCCAGATAATGGTATTAGTACGTTTCGCGCAGACATTGATGTATCAACTTGTGGTCGAATTTCACCTTTAAAGGCACTTAATTATTTGATTCATAGCTTTGAATCAGATGTAGTAACAATGGATTATAGGGTGCGAGGTTTTACAAGGGATATATCCGGTAAAAAGCATTATATAGATCACAACATTACTTCTATCCAAAATTATATTGCCAAAGATACTCAGGAAAGTTATCAAATGATAGATGTGAATGTTTATCAGGAAAATATCTTCCATACCAAAATGATGCTTAAGGAAACCGAGTTGGAAAACTATCTTTTTGAGAAAGAAAGTAATTTATCTGATGAGCAAAAAACAGAGATAGAAGTTAAGTTACAAAGAGAAGTAGCTGAAATTTTCTATGGTCATAATTATCGACGTAAAAAACTAAAAGTTGCCGATCAAAATACTTAAGATAACCAGGCGTTAGAGATTCATTAAGCGTATCTCTAACTTTGTTTAATGTATTGTATATCCTCAATTGCTGTTTAGATTTTTTATGTGTCTATCTTAATTATCTTTAGCTTGAGTCAGTGCATCAACAATACTGATGTATTCAGTTAGCTTAGGTCGGTATAAAAAAAATCCTAAAGCCGATAGTCCTGAAAAAATAAATAACGTATTGAAGTTATCCCCCAGTACAAACATGACAAAGCCAAAAACTCCAATACTTTCAATGAGCAACATTGATACGATAGTGGTGGCCAAGTAACGTCTTTTTGCAACAGCCTGTGGTTTTATGCCTGAGAATGGCATCGTTTGATTGAGGCGTAGCTGTATATGGCGAATTAAATTCGTCATTGGGAAGGTAATAATGGCGGCAACGTATAATATCGTTCTTATTAATATTCGCTGATCGTCAGGGAGAGTGTTTTGTATTTGATCACCAAAAGCAAAACAAGCTACGATATAGGCAAGTAGTGTCGTCAGTAAAATTCCTTGAAAAACCCAAGGAAGAAAAAGATCAGCTTTAAGTTGTTCAGATTCGCGTTGCCCCTGCATTTTGTTTCCAAATAGTTTGTTATAGATCTTTATCATAACAAATCCAGTGGCTTAGATTTTATTTTATGCTTGTTTTTATGAGTATTATTACAATTATCTAGTAGCCGATTAATTTTCTATCCAAAGCGAGTGAAGTTGAGAGTGCCGAACCTATTGCATTTATAAGGACTTTGCTTACAATGCATAAATCAACTTATTTTTAGGAAATATTATGCTAATACTTGGGGTAGATATTGGTGGCTCAGGCATTAAAGGCGCTATTGTTGACACGGTCACAGGTGAATTGGTGACTGAACGTTACCGTGTAGAGACACCTCAACCCGCAACTCCGGATGCTATAGCAGTTAGTCTTGCACAGATAATTAGTCACTTTAATTGGAGTGGACTTGTGGGCTGTGGTTTTCCTGCAGCTATTTTGCACGGAGTACCAAGAACGGCAAGCAATATTTCACCTTCATTTATCGGAACTAATATCGATAAATTATTTTCAAGAGCTACGAAATGCCCTTGTTATTGCCTTAATGATGCAGACGCGGCCGGTATGGCAGAAATACACTTTGGCGCAGGAGTAGATCAATTTGGCGTAGTTTTGCTAATAACCATTGGCACGGGTTTGGGTACGGTTATTTTTAGTGATGGGAAATTATTGCCCAATACAGAATTAGGACACTTGCTTATGAAAAATGGAAAAACAGCAGAGCATTATGCATCGGATGCGACCCGAAAAAATAAGGGTCTTGGTTGGAAGCGCTGGGGTAAGCGCTTTAACAAATACCTTAATGTGATGGAAAAGCTGTTTTGGCCGGATTTAATAATTCTAGGCGGCGGTGCCAGTAATAGCTTTGTAAAGTTTAAATCGCAAATTACTATAGAAACACCGGTAAAGCCAGCTGCATTTTTAAACCAAGCGGGTATTGTTGGGGCTGCATTGTATGCCCAATCAAAAAATACCCTAACTGACACTTAAATAAGTATTTGAGCCTTTTTTTTGAGTTCCTGTCACACACACTAATTAAATGCTATGACTATCAAAACAAAATTACGTTGGGGTATTTTAGGGGCGGCCAGAATTAATGAGCGTTTATTACCTGCGATTGTTCAAGCATCAAATGCTAAATTAGTTGCTGTTGCCAGTCGTCGCGAGGGTGCTGCAGTAAAAATAGTAGAGCAGTATGCTCCGCAACAACAGAATGTAAGAATGTACGATGATCTTGATGAGTTGTTGGCCGATACTGCTGTTGATGCGGTGTATGTTCCGCTTGCCAATCATGAGCACGTCAAGTGGGTATTGCGTGCAATAGAATGTGGCAAACACGTACTGTGTGAGAAACCTATGGCACTGACCGTTGCTGATATTGAAGCTATTAAAGTTGCTGCAATTAAATATAAAGTTACTGTTATGGAAGGCTTTATGTATCGGTTTCACCCTCAGCATACACGAGTGCAGGATTTGATTGCTTTAGGTACAATCGGAGAGATAAGGTCAGTGCGAGCCAGTTATTCTTTTATGATGCGCCCAGCGAGGATGTATCGTTTGATGGAAAATGTTGAGCGAGGTGGCGGCGCCATGTGGGATATCGGTTGTTATGCAATCCATTCTGCAAGGTTGTTTTTTGACCAAGAGCCGGTAGCTGTGACAGCGATTGCCAAGTATGTTGATAGTGGTGCTGATATTGCGACTAGCGGAATTATTGATTTTGGTTTGGGTAGATACGCGCATTTTGATTTTAGTTTTGAGCGTGCCAGACGCTGTGAATATGAAATTGTCGGTACTAAAGGTGGTATTAAATGTCATGCTGTTTGGCAGCTGCCAGGTGATGTCCCTGTTATTTCATGGTGGACGGAAGAGGGGCTGCAATGTGAAGAGCGTTTACCAATTGCTAATCATTTTCAGCTTGAAATTGAGCATTTTAGTGATTGCGTGTTGAATAATAAAGAGCCGCTGTTGTCACTCGACGATGCTAAATCTAATTGCCAAGTAATTGTTGCTGCACTTAAATCTGCTGCGCAAGGACAAGTTGTTCAATTAGCTGTT
>Ga0268283_1000485_pt1 | contig 26020 bp, 26 predicted proteins | sample saktaG_13_FD_190140 | JGI IMG/M metagenome (GOLD analysis project Ga0268283, IMG submission 190140) | Saline water microbial communities from Sakinaw Lake, British Columbia, Canada - sak_2013_06_06_36m | ecosystem: Environmental > Aquatic > Non-marine Saline and Alkaline > Saline ... | reverse complement strand
AAACCTCCCATTCATTGGTATAATTATACCGATGAATGGGGAGAAAAGTCAAGCAATAATTGCCTTTAACCTTGATCTATAATGTTTTTTGCACGATCCTTGTTATAATTTTAGCGGGAAATTAGGTGACATAGTGCTGGATACGCCAGCAGTTCAGAAAAAGTCCATTGGTGATCCGCTGGAGGATCTCCGGAAAGATTACACCCTGCATGTAAAATAAATGGACTCTCATATGACAGAAACTCACTTGAAATATAATATTATTAGTTTGATTTTTCAAGCATGATCGGATAGACCCACGCCATGAAGATTATCGATAGAATTCATGACCGGGAGATAATAACCAAATGGATAATTGATGAAATTCAGCGTGCGCCCGAGCTGTTTCCTTTGCTGCGCTATCTGGTCGATCAGGATAAAAAACGGAAGTTCGTGATCCTGGGAAGCGCATCACGAGATTTGATCCGGCAAAGCTCAGAATCCCTGGCCGGTCGAATCGCCTATTACTATTTGGGTGGATTCCGTTTGCAGGATATAGGCACGGAGAACATGAAAATCATGTGGCTGCGCGGAACTCGATCTTTTTTGGCAATGGGGCGGACAAAACTGGGGGATGGAATTCAAGTATGAAGACGCTCCCCGCTTGAGCCGATCCATGCAGACAGTCATCGACGATTTTTGGGGTTTGAAGTCGTTCGGATTCCCGGACGACAACAAAAAACAGCAACTGCATAAATTCAACCAGTTACAGTGGAGTTACTTGGAAGGGCTTTTCTATGTCATGGTTAACTGACATCCCTCCTGAAGTTACCACAAGCATCCAAACAATTCGTCCACCACGTTCTGTTGATAAGCTTCAACGCCCAGCCACAATGGCAGACGCAGCAGGCAATCCGAAGTCATACGGGTAATCGGAAGATCGCCATGAGCACGTCCATGGATTTTTCCATAGGGTGCATCGTGGAGCGGGATATAGTGGAACACCGGGTTGATGCCTGCTCCCTTCATCTGTTTGATGACTTGCGTGCGCGTTTCCAGGTTGGGCAACACAATGTAGTACATATGGGCATTATGCCGGCAATCCTTCGACATGACTGGACGTCGCAATTTTCCGGCCGCTTCGAGCGGCGCCAGCGCATGGTGATAAACCGACCAGATCGCCAGGCGCTGGCTGGTGATCTGGTCCGCCTCTTCCATCTGCGCCCACAGAAAGGCCGCAATCACTTCTCCCGGCAAATACGAAGATCCGATATCCACCCAGGTATATTTGTCGACCTGACCCCGGAAAAACTGGCTGCGGTTGGTACCTTTTTCACGGATGATCTCGGCGCGTTCGGCAAAGCGTTCGTCGTTGATCAGAAGCGCCCCTCCCTCGCCCGAAATGATGTTTTTGGTCTCGTGAAAAGAGTACGCACCCAGGTGGCCTATGGAGCCGAGCGGTTGGCCCCTGTACGTGGACATGATCCCCTGTGCGGCATCTTCGATGACCAGCAGGTTATGGCGCCGTGCAATGTCCATGATGGCGTCCATTTCGCAAGCCACCCCCGCATAATGCACCGGCACGACCGCTCGGGTGCGCGGCGTGATGGCAGCCTCGATTTTTGTCTCGTCGATATTGCGCGTATCCGGTCGGATATCCACAAACACCGGCACCCCGCCGCGAAGGACAAAGGCATTGGCTGTTGAGACAAAGGTAAAGGATGGCATGATCACCTCGTCTCCCGGTTGAATGTCCGCCAGGACTGCCGCCATCTCAAGCGCCGCCGTGCAGGAATGAGTGAGTAATGCCTTGAGCGCACCGGTGCGCGCTTCCAGCCAGGCGTGGCATTTTTTGGTGAACATGCCGTCGCCGGCAAGATGACCGTTCGTATGCGCCTGTGCGATATACCAGAGTTCGCGGCCCGTCATGTAGGGTTTGTTAAAGGGTATATTTATTGTATTCATCTGTTATGCGTCCCCATCGTTTCCCGCTTATGGGCAACAAGCAAAATCGATCCGCCAACGGGCAGAGATATACCAATTCGCATTAAAGCCAGCTCAACGTTCAGAAACCATTCGAATGTTTTGTTAAGAAGGGGGTTGATACGAAGCTCAATCATTGCATCCATACTCACATTCATTTTTTTCCGGTTCAACAATCTCGATAAATACATCGCCGGTAGCAGCATGCTGACAAACGAAGCGCTTTGAATGACCTCAAAACCCGCCATGAAGAACTTTTCATGCAGTTCATCGGCATCATATCGCCTGACATGACAGGCATATTCATCAACCCCGCTCCACAACCAACGGTGCTGTGGAACGGTGATGAACACAAAACCACCGGGCTTCAGCGCCTTGTATATTTGCTGCAGCACGGCCTCATCCTCTTCAATGTGCTCCAACACATCGAAGGCGCCTATGGCATCCAGTTCTGATTCATAAGGAATGCAACGGGCATCCATTTGCATAAATTCGGCGTTAGGAACACGCCGCCGGGCATATGCCAAACCCTCTTCTGAATACTCACTCCCAAAGAGCTTCACCTCGGGGAAACGCTTTGAGATCCCTGAAATGACAAATCCGGTTCCGCATCCAATCTCAAGGAAAGACTTCATTGCTGGGGCATACCTGTGAAGCGCCCAAAGAATAATCCGGTTCCTGGAACGGAACCAAAAGTTCCCCGCCTCCAATTCCGCCAATTCTTTAAAGTAGTGCGTTTTGAACCCAATCTGCATATTTTTTCCGGCATGCTATATTGTTTCGCGAAAAACGAAATATTTGAATACGATAAAGAGAAACCCCGCGACGATCATTATCGCCACGGCCTGTACCCATTGATGGGCATAACCAAGGCGGTCAACAAAGGTAAAAAGGATCAGGTAATTGAGCAGATATCCGGATAAATGAGCCAGCATATAGCGCAAAACCGCACTGAAGGAGTCACCGCGATGAGCGAATGTCCATTTCCGGTTGCCGATAAACCCGATGGATGCGCCGATAATATACACCAGGGTCATTGCTGTTTTAGGTTCAACGCCAAAACAGGTCATGAACAAGTAAACAATATAAATCACCGCATTACTTGCCACGCCCACCAAAGCGTAACGAATCAGTTGCCGCATGGGTTTGCCAGTCTGGTCATTGGCAGATGACTCAAGCATGCTTCAAGACCACAAGGGCAAAATCGGATGGATCATCATGACACCAGGCAATGATAAACGTCCTGCGGGCAGTTGAAGGAAAATCCCAGCGAAGCGTAAAGATTGATCACAGCCAGATTGGTAACGGAGATCGAGCTTTTCACTTCGTCGTGTCCATTTGCCAGCAATTCGCTGCACACCATGCTCCACCAATATTTCGACAAGCCTTTGCCGCGATACCTTTCCGCCAGAGCATGCAGCACCAGGCTGTTGCCAATGCAGCTGATGAACCCCGCCAGAACATCCTGCCAGTACAGACCATATACCTGTTGCGCTTCAAGCAATTGCTTCAGCCAGTTGTCATAACGCTGGTCGGCGGCGGCCCTGGGCAGATTGAAATCGCGATGGAAACGACCATGCGCAAACGCACCGTGACCAATCGCCAGTGTCTGGCCGGCATCGACCGTCTTGGAGGTCGTCGCATCCGGGTGCAGCACCGGGCGCAGCCGGGCAGCAATACAATGCGGCTCGATCAGGGTATCACAGTAGTAGAAGCCATACTCGTGCAGCAGTCGCTTGTCTGCCAAGGGGTCCACCTTGATGTTGTAATGACCTGGCATCTGTCCCGCCTGTTGCAGGGATGCCTCGGAATATTCCAGCAGTTCCCAGGAGGGGATTTCAAATACCGCCGTATCCCACGGCGTGGGCTTAATCAGCGACATCGGCTTCATCGAAGGTTGCCCGTCTTATGATATACAGCGGCCGTTTCTTGCTTTCATCAAAGGTCTTGCCGAGATAGATACCAATGATACCGAGGATACCGATGATGATTCCACCGATAAAATACAGCGAGACGATCAGACTGCTCCAGCCGGGAATCGATGAGCCGTAAAACAGCGCACGTCCAAAAATGTACATGCCATAACAAAAAGAAAAAAACGCCATCAGGAAACCGAAACGCACAGCCAGCCGCAGCGGTTTGTCGGAATGAGCGATGATGGTTTCAGAGGCCAGCTTCCACAGTTTGGTAAAGGTGTAGGTAGACTTTCCCTCGAAACGCTCGGCGTGTTCCACATCAATGCTGGAAGTGGGAAACCCCATCCACTGCACCAATCCGCCAAAAAAGCGCAGTTGCTCGTTCATACGGCGGAAGTTCGCCGCCACCTTGCGCGACATGATTAGAAAGTTGCCGCTCTCCCCATCGTATTCGATATCCGCCAGATAGCTGAATATCCTGTAGAACAGCAGCGAGGTAAAGCGTTTGAGTGGCGGATCCTGCCGTGCACCGCGCCGCGCAAGCACGACATCATAGCCTTCCTGTGCCTTGGCGTACAGACGCGGGATTTCCTCGGGACGGTCCTGCAGGTCGCAATCCATTACCACCACCCAGTCGCCGTGACAGTAATCCACCCCGGCGGTGATGCCGTAGTGCTGACCGAAGTTGCGGCTGAACTGTATGCCGCGCACGCGCGGGTCAGCCGCAGCCAGCCGCTCGATCACCTGCCAGGAGTTGTCGCCGCCACCGTCTTCGACCAGCACAATTTCAAAATCCGGTGAGATGATTTCCAATGCGGACTTCAGCCGCCGATACAGTTCATCAAGGCATTGGCCGGCTTTATAAACCGGTATGGCAACAGAGAGATGCGGGGAAGATGGACTCATTTTATCGTTTGTTTGCCCATTAATTTTAAAAAATTATTTTCACAGCTCGGCGCAGTGCTGCATCATCCAACCCGGTAGATATTTTGCCAGATTGTGCGGAAACACAAAAACCTGGAACTCCTCAAATGAGAGTTTTCGAACAGGTTTGCAGTGATAGCGTTCCAGCATATTCCAGTCAATGATTTCCTGGTCATCTTCCTGTTCTGCTTTCTGGGTGGACAATAGAAGGAATGTCTCCCCCTGCCATGCGTCGGGACGGTACCATCGATTCGAGGACAGCCAGCGATCCGGTTTCGGCAAGCCTTGATCGATCACGATTTGACGAACGAGAAGTTTTTCGTCACTCAGAACACTGAGAACCCCTGCATTCCAAAATTTTGCATATCCATAGTGCAACCCATTTTCCAGGAGGAAATTCTTGAGTCCATTCAGGGCATGATGCTGCTGGTCAGTGATGCTTCGATCAAAATTGGAACTGATTCCCATCCTCACAAATGCCGGGTAAGCACTCGTCAAAAAGCATACCGCCACTGCCGCAGTGGAAAGAGAGACTATCGGCGCCCCGGACCAATCCAGTTTTTGGGAGAGCAGGAGTATCAACGACAGCACCAGTGACGGCACAAAATAGCGAGAGATCAAAATGGGGTCATTCTTTGGCACGGAGGTGGCAACCTGCACGAAAAGCACACCCGTTATCGCTATCAAGGCAAACGATGCAAGGAAAGCCAAGCCGCTGCCTTTTTGCCGCAGCGACGTATGGATTGAGTATGGTATCAAGCCCAATAGAGCCAGGACTGCCGCAAGCCTGGCCGCTTCATAGACGCCAAGCTTACTCACCACTTCTCCGGCGGCGGTTGGCAGTCCGCCGAATAAGGCAAGAAAGCTTTCAGGAGTGAGGATAGCGTTTTTCAGCATGAAATCATAGGAAAGCCAGCGTACCGGAAGGGATGCAAAACCGCTATTGAATCCGGCTATTGTGAGGGAGTGGAGGGCGGCGCCAAGCACAGAACCCGCCAGAACAATTGCAATCGCATACCAGGCGGTTTTTCCTTGTCCGGAGAATTCAGTATGAATCAACCCCTGAATATGCCATGCCATCGCACCCAATAGTGGAATCCCAAACGAAACGAGCGCACGCTGGGGATTTGACCAAAACACAATACATAAAACACAAAAAAGCGCCAGCCCGTAGTATATTCTTTGCTTGGGGCCCGCATGCAGAAACCGGTATGAGAAAAACAGGATATAGCATGTAAAATAAACAAACACCCCATATGATACCTGTCCGTAAAGATTCTCCGCCATGCAACCGGAGATTCCCGAAGCAACAATTGCGACAATTAAAACGCGACGTGAAACACGAATCTGGGGCAATCCTGTCAGAAACCATACCCCGGACAGAATGAGCGCTGCGGTAATCAACCCGGATATGGCATGCGACAGGTAGCCTGCAGGCATGAATGCAAGCAACGGGATGATAAATGTGTGTCCGAACAGGACAAAAAGATCACCATTAACATAATTCCAGTCATGTGGAAAATACTGGCCGGTTTCAACAATCTCTCTGGCCAACAGGACCTTAACCGCGCTGTCTGAATGGAAATCCGATTGATAGCCAATGAAAAGATACCAGCACAGCAATAAGAGATTGCCCGCCAGAAATAATAGCGCCAATGAAATACCGATTTTTTTAGGCCAGATAGCATGTGCATTCATATGGATTTGACGCAAGCTGCGTTCCGTTTTCCTGCCAGTATAACACGCCGCGAGATTTTTTGCCAAAGGCGTATTATTCCCTTTTATACAATTGATTGCAGCCTGTCCAGCGGTTTATGGCGGCATGTGGTGCGGATCGGGAAAGACCGCATTTAAAAAACAGCTTGCAATACGAACGGTCTTTGATTATTTTGTTTAAATGACCATGTGGTCACTTATCAGCTGAAAAATCGCCGATTTTTACGGTCGATTTTATAACATTTTAATATCATTATAGAATTTATTTATCATGCGGACATCCAAGATGAAGGATCGCTTCAGTAAAATCCGGGACAAGGTGCTCTCGCAAGAGCGCCTGGAGTTTGAGGACGGCCTGTTTCTCTTTGAGAGCCACGATATTGCAGGAATTGGCCAACTGGCCGATATCGTCAGAAAACGGCTCAACGGGAATCGCGCCTATTATGTGTACAATCAGCACATCAACTATACGAATGTATGCATCAGCCACTGCCGATTCTGCGCCTATGCAAAAAACCCGGGCGACTCCGGTGCCTATGCCTGGACCGTTCCGGAAATCCGCCAGCGCATTCTTTCAAGAATCGAAGAACCTATAACAGAGCTGCATATCGTCGGCGGACTGAATCCGGATCTGCCGTTCGAGTACTATACGGAACTGCTTGAGGCAGCCAGACAAATCAGGCCCGGAGCAACCCTCAAGGCGTTTACGGCAGTCGAGCTGGATTTTATCGCCAGGAATGCCGGGCTTTCAGTTGAAGAGGTGATCGGCAGGCTGAAAAATTCGGGGCTTTCCATGCTTCCCGGCGGCGGGGCAGAAGTCCTGAGCAACCGGATTCACGGCAGCCTGTTCCCGCGCAAGATCAACGGAAAAAGGTGGCTGGAGATTATGGAAATGGCTCACGGAGCCGGACTGATGACCAATGCCACCCTGCTGTACGGGCACATCGAAACCCATGCGGAGCGGCTCTCTCATTTGATGGCATTAAGAGACCTGCAGGACAGGACATCGGGGTTTTGCGCGTTTATTCCCCTGGCCTTTCACCCGGCCCATACCGGCCTTGCCCATCTGCCTGCCACAACCGCTTTTGATGACCTGAAAACCATCGCCATATCCAGGCTGATGCTGGACAACTTTCCCCACATCAAGGCTTACTGGGTAATGATCGGAGAAAAACTGGCGCAACTGGCGCTTTCATTCGGTGCCGATGACCTGGACGGAACCATCATCGAGGAAAGAATATCCCACGAGGCCGGGGCGACTTCCCCCAAGGGACTGTCCCGGGATCATCTGAAATATCTTATCACTTCCGCAGGCTACGCGCCCGTGGAAAGAGACGCTTTTTATCGGCCGGTTTCAGAAATCCCCCCGGGTTCCCCTTTTTCCAAAGAGGGGAATTATGCATCAAGCCAATGGCAATGACTCCTGAATGTTTCAATAATACTGGATTTCGAAAATGACCGAACTGGCCCTTATCCGGGATAAAATTCTGAATCATCGACGCATTGACTCAAAAGAGGCGCTGTTGCTGCTGGACAGGGCGGAGCTCCTTGACCTGGCATTTCTGGCCCACGAAGTCAGAAAACGGCTGCATCCCGAACCCGTGGTCACATTTGTGGTGGACCGAAACATCAATTACACCAATGGATGTATCTGCGGATGTAAATTCTGCGCCTATTTCCGCCCTCCGGAACACCCCGAAGCCGATGTCATTACACAAGAGGCGCTCTGCCTTAAAATTCAGGAGACTCTTGACCTGGGGGGAACCCAGATTCTGCTTCAGGGTGGACTCAACCCGCTTCTCGGGCTGGACTATTATCTGGATCTGTTGCGTTATATCAAATCGAATTTTGATATCCACATCCACGGATTTTCTCCGCCGGAAATCGCCTTTATCGCCCGGAACTGCGGATTCACCCTTGAAAAGACATTGCGCACCCTGATGGAGGCCGGACTGGATTCCATTCCCGGCGGGGGCGCCGAAATCCTGGCGGATGATATCCGGCAGCAAATATCCCCCAACAAATGCACGGCGGATACGTGGCTGAATGTCATGGAGCAGGCGCATCAGCTTGGCGTCAAAACCACGGCCACCATGATGTTTGGTCATGTCGAAAGCTCTGAACACATTATCCTGCATCTGATGAAGATCCGCGATTTGCAGGACCGGACCCATGGGTTTACCGCGTTCATTCCCTGGACATTTCAGCCCGGCAACACGAAAATCCCGGTGGCCGCCGCAACACCCGTCCACTATCTGCGGGTTCTGGCCGTCTCCAGGCTGGTGCTGGACAATGTCCCCAATATTCAGGCATCCTGGGTCACCCAGGGGGAAAAAATCGCTCAGCTATCCCTGGCCTTTGGCGCCAATGATCTGGGAAGCACGATGATTGAAGAAAATGTGGTGGCGGCCGCAGGCGTGGATTTCAGGCTGTCCCTTGCGGATATGGTCAGAATGATCACTGGCGCCGGATACCGGGCGGTTCAGCGGGATTGTTATTACAATTCCCTGGCAGAACACCCGAAGACGGAGACGGAAGACGGATGACAGCGACCATTCAGGATAGCTGCCAGGGGCCTGTGATCCACAGGGCGGGTTGGGTGATGGCCGATCCGTGGACGATTTACCCGAACGGATATGTGCGGGTTGAAGGCGGAAGCGTTCAGGAAATCGGGCAGGGAATTCCCGCAGGCGGCAATGAGGTCAGGGATCATGGAGATGGCGTTATTTTTCCGGCCCTGGTCAACGCCCATACCCATCTTGAACTTTGCGCGCTCAGGGGCCGCATCACAACCCATAAGGGCTTTGCTTTCTGGGTCATGGATTTGATTGAAAAGCGGGCGCTTCTGGACGACAAAACCCTTCTGGAAGCCTCGGAATCCGGGATCCGGGAACTCCTTGCATCCGGATGCGGAGCCGTAGGAGAGGTATCGAGTCTGGGGCTGACCCTGGAGCCTGTCCGGAAATCGGGTTTGGCAGGGGTGTGGTTCAGGGAACATCTTGGCGATGGTGCTTCAAACACGGAAAACGGGGAACACCGGCCCGGCGACCTGCTGACATCCCTGGCCGGCCATGCCCCCCACACCACATCGCCGAAAGTCCTGGCGGAAATCAAACACCGGACCCGCAGACAGAGCGCCCCGTTTTCCATTCATCTGGCCGAATCAGATGAAGAAATGTCGTTTTTGACAACCGCGGAAGGCCCCTGGAAGGACTTTCTGCTGTCCCGGGGAATCGACCCGGCGTCCTGGGGCCTTCCCGTGGAAAGCCCGGTCAAGCATCTGCAATCCATCGGCATTCTGGATCACCGGACAATTCTGGTGCATGCACTGCATACGGATCAGACAGATATGAATATCATCCATGAATCCGGCGCCCATGTCTGCCTCTGCCCAAGGAGCAATTTCGCGCTGCATGAAAGGCTTCCGGATCTTGATAAAATGATCGAGACAGGCATCAGTCTCTGCCTGGGAACAGACAGCCTGGCCAGCGTGAACAGCCTCAGCATGTTCGATGAAATGGCATTTGTCTCCAAATGCTTTCCCATGGCCGTGCCGGAGCGGATTTTTCAGATGGCAACCCTCGGCGGCGCGGCAGCGCTCGGGCTGGGCAACCGGATGGGAACGCTGGCTCCGGGCAGACAGGCCAGACTGGCCTACCTTGACATTCAGGCATCAAAGTCCTCCCAGATCGCGGAGATGCTGGTTAATTTCAGCCAACCGGATGAAACATCCTGCGCCGGGCCTTTTCAACTCAATCCAAATACGGTTTTATAATGAACACGACAACACTTCAGCACCCCGTGGCTCTTGGCCGCATCGATTACATGAATGTGGCGCCGATCTATTACGGAATCGACAACGGTCTGGCCATGCAAGGGATCAGCCAAGAAATCAAACTGATCAGCGGCCCGCCGAACACCCTGAACCGGATGATGATCAACGGGGATCTGGATATCAGCCCGGTTTCATCGGCGGCCTACGCCAGAAACGCGGGTGAGTGGCTGATTCTGCCGGATCTGGCCATTGCCAGTCACGAAAGGGTACTCAGCGTCCTTCTCGTGAGCCGTTACAAACTGGAAGCATTGACAGGCAGACGCATTCTGATTACGGATGAATCCTCCAGTGCCAGGGATCTGTGCCGGCTGATCTTCAGCCTTAAAGGCGTCCGGCCGGAGTTTGTCGTGGGCAGGGTCAAGTGCCCGTCACAGTTGCCCGAAGGGATCGATGCGGCTCTGGTTATCGGGGATTCGGCCCTGTCACAGCCATGGGAACGGTTTTTCCCGAATATCCAGGATCTGGGAACCCTGTGGTGGAACATGACCGGTCTTCCCTTCGTGTTTGCCGTCTGGGCCGTCCGCAAAGACTTTGCCCGCAAATACCCGGAAAGGGTGACAGCCGTTCTGGCTCTGCTGAAAACATCCCGCAGGTTCGGCAATGAAAATATGAATCAAATTGTTGAAAAAGCCTGCGCCAGACTGGGAATCGATGATGCAACCGCAAAGTATTACTACGAATCACTGGTGTATGATCTGGCGGATCGCGAAAAAGAAGGGCTTGAGCTGTTCTGCAAAGGACTGTATCAGACAGGGATCACAGACGCCATAGTCCCCCTTTTCTTTTTTGAAAATGCAATCCCAAAAACAGTGGGGCAAGCCCCGTTTTCTTATGCGGATCATCCGCCACGAAGCATCAGCCTGGAAACAGCGGACTGCTGTCCGGCAATATGAGCCCCCTGGCTTCCGCCATGGCAAAAAGCGTTTCGATTGCACGAACACCTTCTGCCCCGATATCCAGAGAGAATTCATTCACATACAGGTCAATATGCTGCTGAATGACGGCAGGCGCCATTTCCTGGGCATGCTCTCTGACATAGGGCATTGTCCGGTCCGGATGGGCAAAGGCAAAGGCGATGCTGTCCGAAATCGCCTTCTCCACTTTTTTGACCCCAATTAAATCCAGGTTTTTGCCGGCGGCAATACAACCCAGCGGAACCGGTAGCCCGGTCTGCTGCTCCCACCACAACCCCAGATCCAGGATACTGACCAGTCCGTATTCCGGATAGGTGAACCGGCCTTCATGAATGATCACGCCATAATCAAAGTTTCCCTTTGACACCTCCGGCATGATCCGGTCAAATGTCATGGCGGATGCCTTGGGTGGTTTGCCTAGATAGAGGCCCGTCAGCAGGCAGGCGGTGGTGTCCATTCCCGGAACAGCGATGGCGGAATCAGGCAGCGACGCGAGGCCGCATCCGGGCCTTGCCACAATCAGCGGCCCGCAGCCGCGGCCCAGGGCGGCCCCGCTTTTCAGGAGCCAGTAGTTTGATCTCAGATTCCCCATCGCCGCAAAGGAAAGCTTTGTGATATCATAAATGCGGTTCCGGGCAGCCTGATTCAGGGTCTCCACATCTGCAAGGGATATTTGAAAGGAGATGTCCGGACACATCACATGGCCCTTGGCTATCCCGTAAAAACCAAACGTATCATTGGGGCAGGTGGAATAGGCCAGAGATAACTGGGTGGTCATGTTGCTCCTTAATGAAAAATTCAATCAGATCCGCTGCTGCCTGCCCTGCCCTGAGGCAGGCAAGCGCAAGATCCCACCGGGACAAATCCCTTTTGCCCACCATATTGCTGACACAGCGGATTTCCAGAAAAGGCAATTGATAATAATGGGATAAAAAGGCAGCGCCTGCGCCTTCCATGGACTCCATACAGGGTGAAAATGACTTAAACAGAAAAGCCGCCCGTTCCTCCGAACCCGTAACCGTCGATCCGGTGATAAAAGGCCCCTTGAACACCCCGATTCCTTTCGGGTCGAAAACCGCCTTCAGCCTCAGAAACGCGGTGTCGGCCACATTCAAGTCCAGGGGATATTTTTCCTTAAGCGCCTTGTCATCACCTGTAAGAACGGGAAAAGGCATTTCCAGGAGGGGCGCGTGATGCTTGCCGGTTTCAATGCCGAGGTGGACATCCACCTCGGTTGTGGCTACGGCAATATCCCCAATGCGCATGCCAAGCTGCCTGAACCCGCCGCCGCAGCCTGCCTGAAGGATCAGCAATGGTCTGGCTTTTTCCACACAGGCAGTGATGGCCTGAACCGTGTTGACAATTCCCGGACCGGTTACGACAATCCTAAGCGGCATGCCGCTCATCCGGCCGCACCGAACCGTTCGTCCGCCGATCATCCGAGCGGATGGATGGCTGATCCGATCCAGAACCCCCTGTATCTCTGGCGCCACAGCCGCCAGAACCAGAATGTAATCACCCGCCATTCAGACCTTTTCAACCCCTTTTTGAATCATTTGCACCAGATCTTTAATCCACACCTGGATGCCGGTCATGTCGCCGTCAAAAAGCCCGAGCCCGGCATCCATGTAGGGAACCGCCTGTGCCTGTAGGAACCGGTCCATCACGGCATCCAGCATGAAGGCAGCCCTGTTCAGATCAACGTGATCCGCAAGTTCTCCCCTGTCCCTTGCCTCTTCAAGCAGAGAGTGAATATACTCGAGGCTGTACTGGCGCAGCGCCAGCAGCATGTCATTGCGGAAAGGAATGGTGTCATCCGTCAATAGCTGAAGATAAAGCCGGTAGAGCAGCGGATGCTTTCGAATAAACCATGCGCCCGCCAGGAGGGTATCATTGAGACGCGAAGACAGATCTTTGCGGCGGGAATTGTCCCGCACATCCCGCAGATTGTTCTTGACCCTTTCGAGGGCGCGGGAGAATACAAAACGGAAAAGCCCGTCCTTGGTTCCAAAGTACTGAAACAAGGAGCCCTTGGCAATCCCCAGACGGCCCACAATGCTGTTGATGCTGGCCCCGGCATACCCCTTCCGGCTGAATTCTTCCGAAGCGGCAGAAAGAATGCGCTCCTTTTTTTCTTCCGGTAGATTATGAAACCGTTCTGCCGCAATCACGAATATCCTTCCTTTTGACGATCCAGAATCAGACGACTGCCTGAAATAAAAAAAACCCGCTCTCCATCACAGTAAAAAACTGCAAACAGATGCGGGTATCAATTTCTGGTGGTGCCGAAGGGGAGACTCGAACTCCCACCGGAGTACTCCGACTAGACCCTGAACCTAGCGCGTCTACCAGTTCCGCCACTTCGGCAAATCGAATATCAAATTGATTGATTTAATATTCGATTTGGTTTAAATAGTTTTTTTTAATGTACATGTCAAGTTAATTGTTTTTCAGGATAAGATTTTTTATGGAACTTATCAACAGTATAGATCGTATCAGCCGCCCATTTAAAAATGCGGTCATCACCATCGGCAATTTTGATGGTGTTCACATTGGACACCAGGCGCTTTTTCATGAAGTCATCGAAAAGGCGGAGGAGATCGGCGGAACTTCCATTGCCATGACGTTTGATCCCCATCCGCTTCGGGTATTGAACCATAACAAGACATTGTCCCTGATTACACTGGGCGAGCACAAACTGGAGCTGATTTCGGCCTCGGGCATTGATGTATTGATCTGCATTCCGTTTACCCATGAGTTTGCAGCCATGTCGGCCAGGTCTTTTGTGGAACAGTTGGTAAAACGCGTGGGAATGAAGGCCATTATCACGGGGAATGATTACACGTTCGGAAGGAACCGGGAAGGAAATGTGGATCTGTTGAAAAGCCTGGGGCAGGAAATGGGCTTTGAAGTCCTGATTTCCGACTGGATAACGGCATCATCGGTCAAACCCGGCAGAATCAGCAGTACCCGGATCCGGGAGCTGATTGCAAAGGGGAAGGTCGCCTCTGCGAGAAAATTACTGGGCCGGTTTTATCAGGTACGCGGAACCGTGGTCAGCGGCCGGAATCGCGGGGGGAAACTCCTGGGATTTCCCACGGCCAACATCGTGTTTCAGGAAGAACTCTGTCCCAAAGCCGGGGTTTACGCGGTAACGGTTGAATGCCTGGACAGGCCATTCATGGGAGTTGCCAACATCGGCTACAGTCCCACCTTCAGCGACAACATCTTTACGGTTGAAGTCCACATTCTGGATTTTCATAATGACATCTATGGAAAGAATATTCGGGTAAACTTCGTCAAGCGCATCCGGGATGAAATTAAATTTTCGAGCATATCCGAACTTTCTGAGCAAATCCGTAAAGATATCGAATATGCTCGTGGGGTTCTTTCTCAACTGGTTTAACCTAAATGAAAAAAACCGCGTCCTTGTCCCTTTTCATCGGACTGGCTGTTTCCATTGCCGCCCTCTACCTGGCATTCAGACAGGTCCCCTTCAGCGACCTGATGGCCTACCTGAAATCCATCAATTATTTCTGGATTATTCCAACAATATTGCTGGCTCTGGCCGGATTCACGCTAAGGGTGTATCGCTGGCAGTTGATTCTGGGATCTTCCCAGCCCATAGGGTTCTGGCAGGCCTTTCATCCCCTGATGATCGGATTCATGCTGAACTGCATCCTGCCGGGAAGAGTGGGCGAAGTCGCCAGGCCGATCATTCTGCAGCAGAAAGAACACTTTCCGTTTTCGACTGGTCTGGCAACCGTTGCCGCGGAGCGAACCTTCGACGCCATGATCCTGCTGCTGCTCTTTTCATGGATGCTCACGGTGGTTCAGATTGACCCGGTGCTGGAAATTCACTTCGGCGGTTATATCCTCAACAAAACCTTGCTCATCAGCGCTGCGAAAGGGATCACGCGCCTGAGCCTGCTGCTTTTGGCCGGAATCGTGCTGGTCGCCCTGGAGTCCAGCCGGAACTGGATGAACCGCTTGTTTCTGAGGATCCCCAAGCTGTTTTTTTTTACCAGCCAGGCATTTCAGGAACTGGTTTACCAACGCGTCAGCCTTTTCCTGGTCAGGTTCACGCTGACTTTTTCCAGAGGGTTTTTGCTGCTCAAGGAACCCCGGAAAATGGCAGCGTGTTTTGGCCTTTCGCTCTTGATCTGGGGATTGAATGTTTTATCTTATTACACAATGACCCTGGGTGCTCCAGGCGTTGAGTTGTCTTTTGCCGAGCTTTCGGTGGTCATGGTCATCGTCTGCCTGTTTATCTCGATTCCTTCCGTACCGGGTTTCTGGGGAATCTGGGAGGCGGGCGGCGTGTTTGCCCTGGCCCTTTTTGGCGTATCCGCCAAGGATGCAGCCGGGTTTACCCTGGCCAATCATGCGGTCCAGATTTTTCCGGTGATCGTTGTAGGCTTGGGCTCTGCAATTGTGACCGGCGTGAATGTCTGGCAGGTTTCCCGTCAAATCGACGGATAGGGAACGGATGTCAGAAGTTCAGGAGCCAGTTTGCAACGGTCAGTAAAAAATCACTGACCCCCCATTCAGTTGAGACGTTTTTATGGCAATACTTGACATATTGGAATATCCGGACCCTATGCTGTGCAAACCCGTCCAGCCGGTAACCGATATCAACGGGGATCTTCAGCAGAAAATCGATGACATGGCGCAAACCATGTATCAAGCGCCGGGTGTCGGATTGGCTGCCTCCCAGGTGGGGATTAATCAATGTTTCCTGGTCTACGATGTGTCCCCCCGGGATGATAAGCGCGCGCTTCATGTCCTGATCAACCCGAAGATCGTCTGTCGGGAAGGTGAAATTCTTTCTGAAAATGAAGGCTGTCTCAGTGTCCCGGACTACCGGTCCGATGTCATCCGATTTTCGCAGATTCAGGTGGAGGGCGTGGATCGGGACGGAAAACCGCTTTCCTTTGCCGCTGAAGGTTATCTGGCCATTGTATTGCAGCATGAAATCGATCATTTGCAGGGTATTTTGTTTATTGATCGCATCAGTGCGCTCAAACGCAATTTTTATAAAAAACGCATCAGGAAGCGATTGAAACTGTCATGACCCCTTCTTATCGCATCGTGTTTATGGGCACCCCCGGGTTCGCGGTTCCGGCGCTTAAAAGGCTTTGCAGCAGCGGGCACAGGGTTCTGCATGTCGTTACCCAGCCGGATCGGCCCAGGGGACGCGGAAAGACGGTTGTTTCTTCGCCGGTCAAAGCGGCCGCCCTCGATCTGGGATGCCCGGTCATTCAGCCCCAGTCGGTTCGGACTCAGGATTTTTTCGATGCAATGACTCGCCTTAACCCCGACCTGTTGGTCGTTGCGGCCTACGGCCATGTCCTGCCCGAACGGATACTGGCGATTCCGAAACTTGGGGCCGTCAACATTCACGCCTCCCTGCTTCCCAAATACCGGGGTGCTGCGCCCATCCAATGGGCTGTTATCAATCGGGAAAAAGAAACCGGCGTTACGCTGATGCTGATGGACAAAGGGCTGGATACGGGAGATATCCTGTCGTCGGCATCGGTTCCGATTCTCTCTGACGAAACATCCGGATCCCTGCATGACCGGCTCGCCTTGTTGGGAGCGGATTTATTGATTCTGACCCTGAACTGTTATGAAGCACATCGGAAAAACGCAATCCCCCAGGCCCATGAACAGGAAAGCTATGCCCCGCTGTTGAAAAAAGAAGACGGGCATCTGGACTGGCGGCAGTCCGCCGACGAACTCGAGGCGCGCATTCGGGGACTGACGCCGTGGCCCGGCGCTTTTTGTTTTTATAACGGAATGCGGATCAAGATATTCCGGGCATGCCAAAAACCCGTTGCGACGGTTGAGCCTCCCGGTACAGTTCTGAAGGGCTTTTTAAATGAGCTGAGCGTGGCCACCGGCAGGCAAATACTGGTCATTCAGGAGCTTCAGGGCGATTCCGGAAAACGCCTTCCGGTTCAGGATTTTCTGCGAGGCCACCCCATTTTGCCGGGAGCCGTACTGACCTAACGAAAAGAACCGTTTGATCCAAGAGCTTTCATGCCGCCCAATTCCCGTCTGATTTCCCTAAGCGTTCTCAATGAAGTGGACCAGGACAAAAAAACCCTGGATTCTCTTCTGGATGCCACGTTTACGCGAATCGGGAATTTGCCGCAGCGGGATAAAAACCTCACTTTTTCAATTGTTTATGGAGTATTGCGGCATCGCAACCGCCTGGATTGGATGCTGGAACATTTTTCAAAGACCGCTTTAAATAAACTAGATCCGGAAGTACTCAACATCCTTAGAATCGGCCTGTTTCAGGTGGTCTATCTCACCCGCATCCCCGCTTCCGCTGCCGTCAATACCGCCGTTGATCTGGCCAAAACCTTGAAAAAACCGTGGCTGGCAAAATTCGTCAACGCTGTTTTGCGCACCGCCGTCAGAGAATACCGGGCATTGTCCCCTCCGGACATGAAAGATGATCCGGTTTCGGCAGTTTCCATTGAAAAATCCATGCCCCAGTGGCTGATCAGCCGATGGATACTCCGATTCGGCGTATCTCAGACCCTTTTGCTCTGCGACATCATTAATACCCTTCCACCCCTGACCCTTCGTGTCAACACCCTTAAAACGGACCGAACCGTTCTTCTGGAATCCGGAGATATTTATGCCCGTCGCATGGAACCGACTGCCTATAGTCCGGATGGCATCCGGCTGAGTGATCCGCAAGATCCGGCCGCCTCACCCGTTACCTCGATGGAAGGATTCAGGGAAGGGTTCTTTCAGGTACAGGACGAAGCAGCCCAGCTTGTCACTCTGCTTCTGGATCCCCGGCCCGGAGAAACCGTGATGGACACCTGCGCGGGCATGGGCGGAAAAACCGGCCACATTGCCCAGCAGATGAAAAATTCGGGAAAGATTCTGGCTCTGGACATCAGCCCGGACAAGCTCGATAAAATTCATCCGGAAATGAGCCGACTGGGGATATCCATCGTGGAAACCCGGGTTCATGATCTCAGCCGGCCCCTGAACACCGAACGGTTCGAAAAACATGACCGGGTTCTTCTGGATGCCCCCTGCTCGGGTCTTGGCGTCCTTCGCCGCAACCCGGACATCAAATGGCGGGCATCGCCGGATCGGCTGGAGCGCTGCCAGCTCCGTCAGATCGGTTTTCTGGATCACGTATCGCAGTTTGTCAAACCTTCCGGTGTTCTGGTCTATGCGGTCTGCAGCATGGAACCCGAAGAAAATGAGGCCGTGGTGACAGCGTTTTTGAGCAATCATCCGGGTTTTTCGGTTGAAAAAAGCCCGGCGGGACTGCCCCCGCAAATCCGTTCTCTGGTGGACTCTGAAGGATATCTGAGAACATTTCCGCATCTTCATGGCATGGACGGCTTTTTCGCCGTCCGTTTCAGAAGAAGCGCTTGATTCTGGAGAATAAAATGACCATTCTGGTTACCGGCGGCGCCGGGTATATCGGCAGTCATGCCTGCGTGGAACTTCTGACCGCCGGCTATTCGGTGGTTGTGGTGGACAACCTGTCCAACAGCAAGGTGGATTCCCTGAAACGGGTTCAGCATATTGCCGGAAAATCACTGGTGTTTCATCAGGCGGATCTCAGAGACAAAGCTGCGCTGTCCGCCATCTTTGACGCCACCGATATCCAGGCCGTGATTCACTTTGCCGGTTTTAAAGCCGTGGGTGAATCCGTTTCGTTTCCGCTTCGGTATTATCATAACAATATCACGGGAACCCTTGTCCTCTGCGAAGTCATGAAAAGCCATCAGGTCAAGAACCTGGTGTTCAGCTCATCCGCCACGGTATACGGAGATCCGCATCGCGTTCCGGTTACCGAGGATTTCCCCCTTCACGCCACCAACCCTTACGGCCGCACCAAGTGGATGATTGAGGAAATCCTGCAGGACATTCACGCCTCGGATCCTGCCTGGAATATCGCCCTGCTTCGCTACTTCAACCCAGTGGGCGCCCATGAAAGCGGGCAGATCGGCGAAGATCCCAATGGCATTCCGAGCAACCTGCTGCCGTATATCACGCAGGTGGGTGTGGGAAAGCTGTTGGAACTGAGGGTGTTTGGAAATGACTACCCAACCCCGGACGGCACCGGCGTCCGGGATTTCATTCATGTGGTGGATCTGGCTGTCGGCCACATTCATGCGCTGAACAAACTTTCCGAAAATCCGGGAATCGTCACCTACAATCTCGGCACCGGAAGGGGCTACAGCGTCCTGGAAATGGTCGCGGCCTTTGAAAATGTCAGCGGCAAGCGCATTGCCTACCGGATCATGGACCGCAGACCCGGAGATGTGGCCAGTAGTTATGCGGATCCTTCCAAAGCACAAAGGGAAATGGGCTGGACCGCCCGGCGATTTCTTGACGATATCTGCCGGGATGCCTGGAGATGGCAGTCTCAAAACCCGAACGGATACGAATAAGGTATTATTGTTTGTGTTGACACCCAATCTGTGAATGGATACTTATGCATTGTTTATTTCTTTTCTTTTAGAGGATGGTTCGTTCATGACAGGTGAAAATGATATCGTTTTAATCCATTTTGAAGACAAACCTTTGGTTTTTGCCAGAATAGAGGACATTACAGAGGATTATAAGCCCGGCTGGAATCATGTCAAACTGCTCCTTCTGCAGACGCCTTTACAAACCGTTACCTGGATTCTGAGAAACGCCTATATCGATGGCGATCCGTTTACGATGGATGGCAAAAAAGTGCGGCTCGAGAAAATCATCTGCCCTGAAGACCCCGAGGAAAAGATTCTCGATACCGAGGCCTCAATGGAATCCAAACCCGCTTCCGGACCCAAAGTTATCTCATTTTCCGATTTCAGAAAAAAATGAAACAAGGGAGATTTAAATGGAACTCAAGACCGTGGCAATTGAAAACCCCGATGGACTCAACCTGATACTGGGCCAGTCCCATTTCATCAAAACAGTTGAAGACATTCATGAAGCTATGGTGAACGCCGTGCCCATGGCCAGATTCGGACTGGCTTTTTGTGAAGCCTCGGACGTCTGCCTTGTCAGATACTCAGGCACGGATGAAACGCTGACCGAACTGGCCAAGATAAATGCGCTCAGCCTTTCTGCGGGCCACAGTTTCATTCTGTTTATGAAAGATCTCTTTCCTGTCAATGTCCTGAATGCCATCAAGAACGTCCCGGAGGTGTGCCGCATTTTCTGCGCGACCGCCAATCCGGTTGAGGTGATTGTTGCGGAAACCGTGCAGGGCAGAGGGATTTTAGGGGTCATTGATGGTTTCGCTTCAAAAGGTATCGAAACCGCCGATGATATTCACCATCGCAAAGATCTTCTGCGACGATTCGGGTATAAACTCGGATGATTGCTGAATTGACCCCTGACGAGCTGCGGGGTGTCTGCAGCGTTGACCTGTTTCAGTTTGCCGACACTTCCGAGCTGGATCCTCTGGATGAAGTCATTGGCCAGGAACGGGCGGTTCAGGCCATTGATTTTGGGCTGAACATGAAGAGCCCCGGCTACAATATCTTTGTTACCGGCATTGCGGGTACGGGCAAATCGACCATCGTCAGGGATATTATCGGCAAATTCGCCGCAGAGCTTCCGGCGCCCGATGACTGGTGCATGGTCAATAATTTCAAGGATGAATACTGCCCCAAGGCACTCAGGGTTCCTTCGGGAAAGGCCGTTTTGTTCAGCAAATCCATTCACCGGCTGATTGACGATTTAAAGACGGAACTTCCAAAGACATTTGAAAGCAAACTGGCGCAGGACCGTATTTCGGAAATTCAGAACACGTTTGTGGACCAGCAGAAAGCCCTGCTGGAGAATGTTGAAGTATCCGCGGAACTGAAACAGATCCGGATTACCCGGGATGACTCCGGATACCAGCCCGTTCCTTACAGGGATGGCAAACCGGTCTCGGAAGAGGAATTCGAGGCTTTTTCCCTGGAAATGCAGTCCGAAATCGAAGAAAACCTCCGAAAAACTCAAATCGAGCTTGAAGCAGCGCTTCGGGAAATCAACAAGCTCAACCAGATCGTCAATGACCGGGTGGAGGCCTACATGGAAGAGGTCACGCACCGGCTGCTTCAGGAACGGCTTAAGCCCCTTCAGGACGCGTATATCGGCCATGATGATATCCTTTCCTTCCTTCAGGAGCTTGAAGACGATGTGGTTGAAAACCTGGACCGATTTGTGACCTTGCCGGACGCGGATAAGGACCGCGCGGACGATGCCGAATCCAATCATGAAGCCACTCCCTTTTTTCATCGATACCGCGTCAATATCCTGGTTGAGCAGAAATCGGAAAAAGGCGCGCCGGTTATTTTCGAAACGAACCCCACTTACTCAAATGTCATCGGTCGCATCGAAAAACGCACTTACATGGGAGCCGTTACAACGGATTTTACCCTGGTGCAGGCCGGCGCACTGCTGAAAGCCTGTGGCGGATACCTGATGATGGAGATCGAGCCGCTTCTGTTAAACCCTTATGTCTGGGAAACCCTAAAACGCTCGCTTCAGAACAAATCTCTTGCCATCGAAGAAGTGCCGTCGGATGCGGGGGCTCAATCGGCATCGCTTCGCCCGGAATTGATCCCGCTGGAGGTAAAGGTTATCCTGCTTGGCAATCATGAGTTGTTTGAATCGCTTCAGAATTTTGATTCCAAATTCAACAAGATCTTCCGGGTCCGTGCGGATTTTGATGAAGAGGTGGCCCTGAATGCCGATGCCATCCAAAAATATGCCCGGTTTATTGCAAGGGTCTGCCAGGGGGAAAAACTGCTTCCGTTTACGCCGGATGCGGTTGCAGCAATCGTCGAGTACGGCAAGCAATCCACAGAAGATAAAAACCGGCTGTCGCTGCGCTTTGGCCCGATTGTGGCGCTTTTGAAGGAAGCGGACTACTGGGCGCAAAAAGGCCGCTCCGACCGCGTTACCGCCGGTTTTGTGTCCCAGGCACTGAATGAATACCGGTTCCGCTATAACCTCTACGAAGAAAAGATTCATGAATCCTATATGGACGGCACGGTTCTTCTGGATGTTTCAGGTTCGGTTACCGGACAGGTCAATGCGCTGGCCGTGTATCAGATCGGCGATATCTCCTTTGGCCGCCCCTCCCGAATTACCGCTGAAACTTTCATGGGGAAACCTGGCGTCATCAACATCGAAAGAGAAACCCATTTAAGCGGAAATACCCACGACAAGGGGGTCCTGATTCTGTCGGGATATCTGGGAAAAACCTTTGCCCAGCTTTATCCTCTGAACCTGACCATCAGCATTGCATTTGAACAGAACTACGGCGTAATCGACGGCGACAGCGCCACATCTTCAGAACTCTATGCCGTTATTTCAAGCTTATCCGATGTGCCCATTTTTCAGGGCATCGCCGTGACCGGTTCGGTCAACCAGAAGGGTGAAATCCAGGCCATCGGCGGCGTGAATGAAAAAATCGAAGGGTTTTACGATGTTTGCAAAACCCGGGGGCTGATTGGCGGGCAAGGCGTGATAATTCCGGCTGCCAATGTGAAAAATCTGATGCTGAAACAGGAAGTCGTGGAAGCGGTTCGAGAAAATCTCTTTCATATCTATCCGGTATCGACCATTCCAGAAGGAATGGCGATTTTAACCGGAATGCCTGCCGGAACAATGGATTCAAATGGCATTTATCCGGAAACAACCGTCTATGGAAGGGTTCAGAAAAAACTGAAAACGTTTATTAAGCGATCCATGGCATTCAGCCATCCTCTGGGGGCACCGCATGCGCCGGTTTTTTATCCCGAGTCATAGCCTTTCCGGCAATAGCCCGGTTATCACCGGCGATGACGCTCGCCATATCCGGAACGTTCTCAGACTGAAACCCGGAGATGAGATCGAATTGATCGACGGCACCGGCCTGGAATGTGACGCCCGGATTGTCCGCATGTCGGCCGGAAAAGTGGACGTGTCGATCCTCGGCCGGCGCTTTCCCGAGTACCAGATTGCCCCCCGCCTGATTATCGCCCAGGCTGTGCTAAAGGACAACAAGCCGGATGTCATTATCCGGCAGATTACAGAGATGGGCATTCACGAATGGGTTCCGTTTGCCGCCCACCGTTCAGTTCCGGTTCTGAATGCCCAGCGGATTATCGCCCGCAAGGACCGATGGGGAAAAATCGCCATCGAAGCCCTCAAACAGTGCCGGCGCAGCAATCTTCTTGAAATATCCGATCTGCTGACCTATGATGCGATGCTTGTTTACGGCCAGGATTGCGACATCAAACTGATATTCTGGGAAGATGAATCGCCATCCAGACCGTTTGAGCTGCCTGATTCAACTGCCGGTTCCGTTCAGAGCGTGATTGCGATTATCGGACCCGAAGGCGGTTTTACCCCGGATGAAATCGACGCTGCCAGAGCCAACGGGTACTCAACCGTATCTTTGGGCACCCGCATTCTAAAAGCCGATACGGCAACCCTTGCTGTCAGCACCTTGCTGCAATACGGGTACGGCGACATGAGGCCGCAAAAGCCATCCGACCTGTCATTCCCAAAGGACAATTCGTAAATCGGCTTTAACCTTTTCTTTTCAGCGCATTACGAAACAGCCGTGTTTTTTGTTGACAAAACACCGGCCATTCAATATAAATCAGCACGTTTGGAGGCCGAGGTAGCTCAGTCGGTAGAGCAGGGGACTGAAAATCCCCGTGTGGGCGGTTCGATTCCGTCCCTCGGCACTTTAAAAATCAAGGGGTTACGCTGGAAAGTGTAGCCCCTTTTTTTATTTAAGAATCTGAAGTTTCGCACATTAGAAATGGCAAATAATTTATTGAATTAATTAACTATTACATTGAAAAACGGCTCCGAATTTGGTATGGTTGATTCTGCTAAGATACTCAACTTATTCCAAATAAAGGAGCCGCTATGAAACATCCTAAATCTTTCTCGCTGTCTTTGCAAAAACATTTTTCAGCCAAACCTCGTGCGCTCGATTATGATTTTCGTATGGCCTTTGCCGATTTGAAATTGTGCTCTCTTCTGCGCTGCTGTGGTATATTCAAAGCCAAAGGGATCGATACCATAACCCTGTTATTCTGGATTGTCCTGGTTCCTTTTTTAAAAAAGCCCATGACATCCCTCTGGTTGTCCAAACATGTCACCAGAGAACTTGATGCCAAGAAAGATACGTACTATCGGTTTTTGAATAATGAACGATTCAACTGGCGAAAATTGATCTACAAACTTGCCACAAAAGTGATTGCTTTGGCGGATCAGACACCGCTTCAACAAAAAGTGATCATTGCAGACGATGCCATCAGCAATAAATCCGGCAAAGAAATGGAGCTGGTCAGCTATCATTTTGATCACAAAGAGCACCGCAACACTTTGGGTTACCAGTGTTTACAGATTGGCTATCATAACGGTATCCAGTTCTTCCCCCTGGATGTGGCTTTTCACACATCCAAGAAACGTCCGAACACCAATCTGCGGCAGATTGATAAACGGACCTGCGGCTGGAAGAGACGACAGGAAACCTTTGAAAAGAAAACCGACATGCTGATTCAGATGCTGCAAAATGCATGCAATTCCGGAATCGATGCAGCCTGTGTTTTGTTTGATTCATGGTTTTCATACGATTCGATCATCAAAAAGGTTGTCTCCACAGGATATAACGTCATTTGCCGATTGAAAAATGGCAATGTCAAATACCAATATCAGGGAAAGGATTACACCCTGAAGGAGCTCTGGAAGCAATTTGCAAAAAAGCAACAGCGATGGATAGTCGGTTATCCGATCAAGGGCTGCTGCCTAATTGTCAGTCTACCCGAAACCGGAGAGGTGAAACTGCTGATCACATCAGATGGCCATAAAAAATGGCACGGGTTCCTTGCCACGGATCTAAGCCTGGATGCCTCCCAGATCGTGGGCTATTATTCCAGGCGCTGGGCCATTGAGGTTTTCTTTAAAGACGCCAAACAAATGCTTTATCTGGGTAAAGAACAAAGCAAAACATTTGATGCAGCAGTTGCCGGCTATAGCCTGACGATGATCCGCTATCTTTTGTTGATTTACCTCATGAACAACAGCCGATTAATTGGCCCGCTGGGCCCACTGTTTCGGGATGTGTCAGATACCGAGCTGATGCTGCAGGTTGCCGACCAGCTCTGGGAGCAGATCAAGAAGGCCATGTTCAAGTCAATAGATCTATTTTTGAATAAAATCGAGTACAAGTACGTCATCAAACTGATTGATATCATTGAAGACGCCTTGTTCAGTTTCAAAGAACCATTAACTGCGAAAGTTTAGTAAGAATTCTCTGTGTGAGAATCCGTGTGAGACTTTTCTCTGGCTCGCTCGAAAGCGTCCATCGCATCACGTTCCAGATTACTGATGTGGTACGGTCTTAACGGACACCTCGAAAAGAGCTATAATAACCTGGCACTTGAGGAGGTAGCCCATGACAGAACAAAAACGCAGGACCTACACACAACAGTTTAAGATTGATGCTGTTCGGCTTATTACCGAACAGGGGTACAAATATTCAGAAGCGGCAAGAAACCTTGGAATCAACCGCAGTGTTTTGAAGCGCTGGAAAAATGAAATAGGATCAAACTGTGCGGCGGCCTTCCCTGGCAAAGGCCATTTGAGCCCGGTGTCACTGGGAATGCAAAAATGTACCAAAAATGGGAATCGAAAATGTACCACCCATAAGTTAAATATCATGGTAAAATCCTCCGAGCAAGGAGGGATAAACCATGAAAACATGGGAGGTTCTAATG
>Ga0268283_1000483_pt1 | contig 26079 bp, 14 predicted proteins | sample saktaG_13_FD_190140 | JGI IMG/M metagenome (GOLD analysis project Ga0268283, IMG submission 190140) | Saline water microbial communities from Sakinaw Lake, British Columbia, Canada - sak_2013_06_06_36m | ecosystem: Environmental > Aquatic > Non-marine Saline and Alkaline > Saline ... | reverse complement strand
TTTGCTTTTGAAGAAATCATCACAGGCTGATCGGAACCGCTTCCATATTTTATCAGCAAATTTACGCGGTACGGGCCCTATTTTCTTCCATTCATTCTGCAAGTCGATCAACTCGCGGGTAGTGTTTTTCCATTCGTTGCTCAAGCGCAATGCTTCGGCTCGTACACAGAGATCGAGTTTTTGGTTATAGTTATGGAGTTGCTCATCTTTCAGTATGTTAAAATAATCTTTTTTAGCAGAAAAATAAGCATCCAGGTAGCCTTTGAAACGAATCCAAATGTCGTTATTTTGCTTTTTCGGTGCAGGGCCAACACTTTTCCAGTCTTTTAGCAGTTCGTTCACCATACTGGTACTGTCCTGCCATTCCTTCAAACTTTTGTATTCCTTTGCTATCAATTGTTCTGCTTTTTCGCAAAGTACTGTCTTGGCCTTATAATTTTCTTCTTGTTCGTCCTGAAGATGCGTATAATGTTCGCGACGGCGCTCATTAATCTTATCGGTGGCGTTTCGGAACCTATCCCAAATTTCATCGCGCTTTTCCTGGGGCACTGGTCCTGTTTCTTTCCAGTCCTCATGATATTGCTGCAATTGTTTAAAAGCTTTTAGCAGCGATGTTTCCAGAAGTAATTCTTCAGTTTTTTCACATAATTCAATTTTCCGCTCAAGGTTCTTTTTCAGATCAAGATCTTTGAGCTCCTTGTTAATTTTAACCTTGTCGAAAAATTTATCGACAAGAAAATGGTAATTCTGCCATAGTTCGTTGGCATCGCCCTTAGGCACCATTCCTATTTCGCCCCAGCGTTTCTGTAATACTTTGAAGTCGTCGTAAGTCTTTTTAAGTGTCTCTTCCGAATTGATTAATGATTTCAATTCATCTAGAATCTGGGTTTTGGATGAAAGGTTAACAAGTTTTTGCTTTTCCTGTTCCTCGTTAAACTTTGCTTTTTTTAACTTATATATTGAGAAAGCCGCATTAAAACGCTCGTCGAGAGGATCTGCTATGGCTTCAAATTCAGTTACTTCACCTTCAGTAGTGGCAGCACTCAATTGCTGGTATATTTCATGCCTGGCTTCCTTTGAGAGTTGAAGGAATGCCACTTTAATGAGTGATATTTTTGATTTTACCGTATTAACATCATGCGCCTGGACTGCATTTTCGAGCAGCTCAACCAGTTTTTCCCTGGAATATTTCTCATAACCCTCAGCCTGCTCTTCCTGCTCCATTATAGCTTCAGTAATCGCTTCCTCTTCTTCCTCATCAACTTCTGTGATGGCAATTTCAGAAACGCTCCCGGGAACATCGCTTATATTTTCATCATTTACATTATCAAATGCTTTGAGCGGCTCAGTTGTTAGACCCTCCACTTCACTAGCATGATTTTCAAGGGCTGCCACAACATCGGTAACTGTTTTTTCTGCAACAGCTTCCTGGGGTTCTTGTTCCGAAGTTTCAGCAATAGCAACAATTTTGACGGATTTCGGCTTTCGGGCACTTACCTTTTTAGTGGCTTGGGTATTTTGTTCATTAACATCTGAATTGTCAACAGATGAAGGATTCTCCTCCTTTGCTTTCAGTTCTTCGGCAACAGGATTCTGATCATTGGGATTTTTAAGTTCCATTTTAAAATAATGTGAGATTAGTAATTAAACTATGTGAGTGAATCAGGCTACTCCACACTCCATTGCAGAAGAGTGGATAAAACTTTACATTTTCTTGCGAAAATCAAATAAACAGCTCATTTTCCCTACTTACTTGAGGGACTGCAAAATTAAAAATTTTTCGATACGCAACACATTAAACTCCGAATTCGGAAGGTTTATATAAAATCAATTGCTTGTAGGGCAAAGTAATAGGCTTACTCCAGCGAACGTTTGTTAAAAATAAGATATCCCAGGTTTAGCATTAGGGAATAAGGGATTTCTTTATGCTCGATGTAACTTAAGCTTAAGCTTACCGGACCTAGGGGACTTTGATATACTAATGAAGTAGAAGCAATGAAATGAGTATTTTCATTTTCGGCACCATAAACGGCTTTGAGATTTTCGTTATTCAGGATCTCACGAAACGGCAGCATGACATATCCTTCCATTCTGAAATCAATATTTTTAAAAAGAGTCATTACGCTGCGAAGGCCTCCGGACGAATAATTTGTTGTATGGAAGCGAGGCATAACCATAGTCTTCATTTCCGGCAAAGGAGCAAAATCAGGCGAAATAAGGATAGTGGAAGTATAATTATGAAAAAAATCCTGAGATGAAAGGACTCCTTCTACTAGAAATCCCAAACTAAACCTGCCAGTTCGCATAAAAAAATTCTCGTAACTCAATTTTAGCTGAGCCCAATTATGATAAGCAACAAAATCATTTGCGTTGGATGATGTAGAGCCCGGATCATTCTTTTCTCTTCCGCTGATAAAGCGCAGGCACGAGTAAAGCCGAACCCCCTGGCTTGCATATTGTTTCCTGTTAAGCGAATTAATTTCCCACGAAATATAAGGAGAATAAAAATCGAAATAAGTTTTATCTGTAGTATCGGCCCTGCTGAAGGAATTTACCTGATAATAATCGAACCGGCGGCGACCCGATTGTCCTCCAAGCGCCACCTTCCCTTTGGAGCTGGTTGGCACACCTCCTTCAAGACTAAAATAATTTTCGTGTTCCACAACATAAGAAGGAGTCTTATCATCAAAAAAGTAGGTCGTAGTTCTAAAATAATTCCACTGATTACCCGTAAAAGCTGTTTCTATATAAAAAGGTCTGTTCGCCGGGAAATCGATACGTGCCATCAAGTTAGCGGAATTATGAAACCGGCCAAAATATCCATTTAAAACTGTACTGACTGCCTGCTTTCCCCAATAATTATATTGTGCCTGTAAGAATATTTCATTTGTTGTACTGGAGGAGATTAATCCACCCAACTCTGCTAAGATTTTATTTTCACGTTTGGCATCGATGTATAGGTCAAAAAGTCCGGTTATCGTATCGAATTGAAGCCGCGGGAATGGATTATCAATACGGTCTTCATCAATAAGTTTAAAATATTCAGGTTTTAATTCGCTCATACTCACGGGGCTACTCCGCTGACGAAATAATGTCCGCTTCTCATAATGGGCAAGAAGCGATTTGTTTATATAAATGTTTTGGTTCTTGTTAACACCGTTTACGTGGATATTATTAATATTTAGTTGAGGCTTACAATCATTAAATGCCTTCCTGCGTTGCTGAATTTGAGCTATTGACACAGTATCTGTCACAAAACTCCTTATAGCTGGAATAGCACGGATTGCTGCAACATAGCCACTATCAACAAACTCTTGAGTATGACTAAAATCAGTAACGTTAACGCGCCTAAGCCGGGGTTCAATTAGCACACCATTATCGCAAAAAAGCTTAAATTCCGTTTTTTCCATCAGCATCGTCTGGATTTGAGAAAGTATATCGTTCTCGTCAGGAGGCCTGTAGTTGGAGGCAGCTTTACTTCCAATTATTATATCAGGATTGAAGTCATTATAAGCCACATCCGAAGGGAAATTGTTATACATGCCTCCATCAAAAAGTAATTTACCATTAATACGGATGGGTTTAAAATAGAAAGGAAATGTCATGGATGCCCGTATCGAGGTGCCCAAATCACCTTTTCGCATCACCATAGGTTTATTTTCAGCAATATCTGAAGCTACACAACGAAAAGGGACAAAAAGATTATCAAAATTATAAGCTGCAACTGCTGATGCACTCGAAAATATTTCCATTAAAGCAACATCCATCTGCACAGGCGAAATGATATTGGTAGGTAAAGATGTTTGTAAAACTGAATCATAGCGGAATTTGAATGTGAACCAGGAAGCATCAGGCTGCTGTTTGCGGAAAAAGTAAATATAACGGGAGTCTATTTTCCCTGAAATCCATGATTTGAATTCTTCAGATGTTATAATGTATTGCATTTCGTCAGGCGAGTAACCTGCTGCATATAATCCTCCAATGATAGCACCCATGGAAGTTCCTGCAATATAATTTATCGGAATGCCATTTTCCTCCAAGGCCCTTAATACTCCAATATGAGTAGCACCTTTAGCCCCTCCACCACTCAGCACTAATGCAACTTTTTGTGCATTTACCTGCAACGTAGAAATAAAAAACAGCAAACAGGAAATTAATATAATTTTTTTTTGAAAAGCTGTAAGCATATAATGCTATAATTACCAAATCAAAATTACATAAACTTACGAATAGCTTGATGCTAATTGAAAGAAAACCCCCGTACTCTTTTCTTTCGATAAGGAATACGGGAAACTAATTATTAAAAAGTTGGGACTACACTTTCTCCAGCGCTTGCTCCAGATCAGCTAAAAGATCTTTTACATCTTCAATACCAACTGAATATCTGACAAGTCCATCTGTAATCCCAGCCTTCAATTTAGCTTCTGCCGGCATTTTAGAATGTGTCATCGAAGCCGGATGCTGAATGAGTGTTTCTACTCCACCAAGCGATACGGCTAATATTGCAAGTTTTACATTGTCCATTAAAACCTTACCTGCAATCAGGCCACCTTTGAGCCCGAAACTAATCATTGAGCCAAACCCATCCATCTGTTTGCGAGCCAGCTCATGTTGCGGATGAGATATAAGGCCCGGATATTTAACCCATTCAACTTTTGGATGATTCTCAAGGTAAACAGCAAGGACCTGAGCATTCTGTTGCGCACGATCTATACGAATGCCTAAGGTTTTCAGTCCCCTGATAACCATATATGCCTGGTGAGGATCCATGTTGCAACCCAATATTACCATCATGGCACGCAGTTTTTTGTACAAGGCTTCATCTTTGGCCATAATAATACCGGCAACAATGTCGGCATGGCCATTAATGAATTTGGTCATGGAATGAAATACTATATCAACCCCAAATTCGAGTGGGCGTTGCAAGTATGGACTTGAAAAAGTATTGTCAACTGCAACCAAAATATTATTTTTATGAGCCAGGTCAACACATGCCTTCAAGTCGCTGATATCCATAGTAGGATTGGCTGGTGTTTCTATGTATAGCAACTTTGTGTTTGGTTTTATCGCTTTTTCAACCTCCTTGATATCGGCAGTATTCACAAATGACGCCTCTACCCCAAACCGTGAATAATGATTTTCGATTAATAAACGCGACGGCCCATAAACAGCACCGGAACTTATCATGTGGTCGCCTTGCCCAAGTATGGCCATATAAATAGTGTTAACAGCAGCCATTCCTGAACTTGTGGCTATCCCTCCAAACCCGCCTTCTAATTCGCCTAACTGGCTTTCGAGCGCATGAATTGTAGGATTGCCAATTCGTGTATAAATATAACCGTCGCTTTCGCCCGAAAAACATTGAGCACCATGATCGGCATTATCGAATACAAACGTAGAAGTCTGATAAATAGGAACAGTTGCGCTACCTAGGGTATCTTTGAAATCGCCCCCATGAATAAGTTTTGAATTAAATCCGAGATTTTTGTCGTGCATAATAAGAATAATTTGAGATTTGTTTAGCCAATAAAAGCGGGGCAAAGGTAATAGGTTAATTTCTTTTGCAATACAAATAGCAATTAAAAATGGCTTAATTTCCGGCCAACCTCAGCTAAAATGTTTTGGAATATTTCCAATATATGTGGATCTTGTTGATGCGATACCAGTGTGTTGGATGCAAGTAGCCGAATCTCCCCGACTATTTGTACGTTATGTTTGGAACAAAAATTTGCTACATTGGTATAGAAACCACTTTTCTTATCAGTTTTGTTAATAAGAATGCAACAATTCAATTTCATACTTCTTAAGTATTCCAGCATGTAACGCGTCTGACTTTCCCATTCTGTTGATGGCACTATGAGTAGAATTACAAGAGAAGCACCTATAAGTGATGTACTTACAAATCCTGAATCTCCGGGAGGGAAATCGCAAAAGACAAGTTTTGTGTTATTGAGTTCCTGGTTTAAAGCAAGAAATAGCGGGAGAATAAAACGCACACCATCAGCAGCTTCTCCCACACAAACCTGTCCATCTTGGCTACGATACAAATTTCCAATTTGCTGTTGTTGTAAAGAAATCCCTTCGTGGCTACATCCTTTCATACAGTCACCGCAGGAATGGCAGCGATCAGGCAACAAAGAAATTTCCGGTTTAATCCTATCGAATTTAATTGCAAAGCGGGAACAAAAGCGCAGGCAATTTCCACAAAAGTTGCACCTTGCAGTATCCAGTGAGGGCACCATAGTGTAAATTGGTTCCTCAATAGCATCTTGAAGCAGGTCGGACGAAAGCCAGTCCTGCTTCTCAACATCATATCCGAAGAGATTTGCGTTCACCCCTGCTTTGGAAGCAGCATTGAAAAGGTGTCCACATACCATTGTACGGCCAGATCCTCCTGAATAACTTACCACTGCAATTTTACCGTACATAATATTAATCTGCCTACTTGCTTTTTTGAAGTTTAGATGCAAACGACCCGAAGACTGACCTGGGAACAGATCTCCTGAAGATACCTTCATTTGCCGATTTCACATCCTCTATTGTATAAAAAGCGTTAGGATTAAATTGATGGATTGCACCAATAAAATTAGCCAATTCCTTGCGGCGGATGATTGAAAAGATGAGTTTCACACTGCCTTTTGCACCTTCTGCATCCACCAACGTCAATCCGAAATTCTGCAATTTTAATTCATTAATCAATTCCGGTGACTGCCTGGAAAGGATAACACGGATAATAACAGTACCCAAAGAAATCTTTTCCTCCAAAAGCATTCCAATAAAATTTCCGGTTGCAAATCCGGCACCATAAGCAACATAGCTTAACCAGTTATCAAGGTGTTTCATAATCTGCCCTACTGCAAGTAACCAGATAATTACTTCGAAGAATCCCAGTAAAGGCGCAATATATTTCATTCCTTTCGACAAAAATATCAATCGCATAGTTCCTATTGTCTGGTCCATAATCCTGGCAAAGAAAATGAGAATAGGAAGTATGACCCAGGTAAAGAGCCAGGGATCAGATGTAAGGTTGCTATAAAAACTCATAAGTTAGAAGTTTACTGTTAGAAAGCGTAAAATTACTTGAATTTCGGCTATGAATGATAAGAACACTTTTATGAATTAACTGTTCATTAGCTAAAGCGTAAAATCAAGAAATAAAATCATCCTGCCTCTTTTTTGCACCAACAACTCATGACTATTCGATGAATGCTTAAAACTAATCGGTGAATTAGAGTACATTAAACTCACGGGCTCAGCGCTATTAATTACCTTTGTTTGCATCTAACGAATTATAGTATTAACCCGCAAACCATAATTTAATATTATGAAAAGAATAGTTCAATCAGCTTTTATGCTGCTCTGTTTTAGCTTGATCGCTTCAGCCCAGCCGGAGTCCCGCCTCCTTCGTTTCCCGGCCATTCATGGCAATCAGGTTGTATTTTCCTATGCCGGCGATTTGTACACAGTAGCTTCTACCGGAGGCACTGCACGCAAACTTACGAATGACCCTGGCTACGAAATGTTTTCCAAATTCTCTCCTGATGGAAAGCAGATCGCATTTACTGCACAATACGATGGCAACACAGAAGTTTATATGATGCCAGCGCAAGGTGGCACACCAAAACGGCTTACAGTAACAGCTACACTTGGACGGGATGATATTTCTGACCGCATGGGCCCAAATAATGTTGTAATGACCTGGACACGTGATGGTAAGAATATTATCTACCGTTCTCGAAAGCAATCATTCAACGATTTTGTAGGGCAGCTATTCAGCGTTCCTGTTGAAGGGGGCCTTTCAAAAGAGTTGCCTCTGCCTACCGGAGGCTTCTGCTCCTATTCTCCCGATGGGCAGAAATTAGCTTACAACAGGGTCTTCCGTGAATTCCGTACCTGGAAATATTACAAAGGCGGCATGGCTGATGACATTTGGATATACGATCCAATCGCTAAAAAAGTACAGAATATAACAAACAACAAGGCACAGGATATTTTCCCGATGTGGTTTGGAGATGATATTTACTTCCTTTCAGACCGTGACAGGACTATGAATCTGTTCGCTTATAACAACGCTACAGGCTTAACCCGTAAATTAACCAACTATTCAGAATATGATATTAAATTCCCTTCTGCAGGTGATAAATCAATCATTTATGAAAACGGCGGCTACCTCTATGTTTTTGATATTGCATCACAGAAATCTGAAAAACTCACCATACAGATTGCAGACGATTTGATTGGTGGCCGCAGTGAATTAAAGGATGCCACAAAATTTATGGGATTAGTTTCTCCATCTCCTGATGGGAACAGGATTGTTGCTTCTGCTCGCGGAGATATATTCTCAATTCCTGCTAAAGAAGGAATAACCAGGAACCTTACGCAAAGCTCCTCGGCCCACGACCGTGCGGCGGTTTGGTCACCTGATGGCCGCTACATTGCTTACCTGAGCGATCAGAATGGCGAATACGAAATCTATATCCAGAAGCAGGATGGGTCAGAGCCTCCTGTTCAGATTACGAAAGGTGCTGACACCTATAAATTTGGAATTCTTTGGTCGCCTGATAGTAAAAAAATCCTTTGGAACGATAAAATGCTTAGGCTTCAGTTTGTTGACATCGATACCAAAGAAGTTACAATGGTTGATCATTCGGATGTATGGGAATATGGAAGTTTTAATTGGTCACCAGATAGTAAATGGATTGTTTATGGGAATATACTTCCCAATAATATGCAACAAATTTTACTCTACAATTTATCTGACAAATCGAAAACAGAAGTCACCGATAAGTGGTTCAGTTCAGACCAACCGGCTTTTAGTTCTGACGGTAAATACCTGGTTTTTACTTCCGATCGTGAGTTTAATCCTATCTATAGCCAGGTGGAATGGAATTATGCCTACCAAAACATGAGCAAAATGTACCTGGTTACGCTGGCGAAGGATACTCCATCTCCCTTTGCCCCGGAAAATGACGAGGTGAAAATAACCACTGAGGTTTCTAAAGACGTAACTACTACAGACAAGAAAAAAGAAAAAGGTAAAACAGATAAAAAAGCAAAAACTGATGCCGAAATTGATAAGCCTGTGTCTGTAAAAATTGATCTTCAAGGGATACAGGAAAGGATTATTGAAATTCCTGTTGAGGCATCAAATTATTTTAATCTTTATGCAATCGACGACAAAATTTATTACAATGAAGCAAAAGCTGGTGGTGATGGAATGACTGCTAAGTTTTACGATCTCAAGAATAAAAAAGAGAATGAACTTGGTGCTGACCTGGCATTCGACATCACAGCAAACGGTAAAAAGATGCTCGTGCGTCAGGGTGACAAGTATTCGGTTATCGACCTTCCCTCAAGCAAGGTCAATCTTGAAAAATTTATTGATATGTCGGAAGCTAAAGTATGGGTTTCCTTCTCAGCTGAATGGAAACAGATCTATGATGAGGCATGGCGTCAGATGCGCGATTTCTTCTATGTCCCTAATATGCATGGTGTGAACTGGAAAGCTATGCATGATAAATATGCCGTACTGCTTCCTTATGTAAATAACCGCCACGATCTGACGTACCTCATTGGTGAAATGATTGGTGAACTTAGTATAGGCCATTCATACATTGGTGGTGGCGATCGTCCTATGCCTGAGCGTATCAACGTAGGTTTGCTAGGCGCTAAAATAAGCAAGGATGCATCCGGATATTTCCGTATTGATAAAATACTGAAAGGAGCCAACTGGAGTCCTGAATTGCATTCTCCGTTAACGGAAATAGGAGTTGATGCCAGTGAAGGGGATTTTATCCTTAGCATTAATGGTAAATCAACTAAAGAGATGAGTGACATCTATTCTTCCCTGATAAACAAAGCTGATAAAAAAGTTGAACTTACACTTGGCAAAACAGCTGATGAAAAAACTGGTCGGAAAGTGATTGTAATTCCAATCAAGAACGAAGGTCCGCTGTATTATTACAATTTTGTTCAGACGAACATCCGAAAAGTTGATGAAGCTACAAACGGAGAGGTTGGATACATCCATGTGCCTGATATGGGGCCAGAAGGTTTGAATGAATTTGTCAAGCATTTTTACCCTCAACTATCCAAAAAAGCTTTGATTATCGATGACCGCGGAAATGGTGGTGGAAACGTATCACCAATGCTCCTTGAAAGGCTGCAAAGGGAAATAACACGGTCCAATACAGCTAGAAATGTCAAAGAAATCGGACATACACCACGAGAAATGATACTTGGGCCAAAGGTTTTACTAATCAATAATTATTCTGCTTCGGACGGCGATCTTTTCCCTTATGCATTTAAAAAGCATAAATTAGGTACTGTGATTGGAATGCGCACGTGGGGAGGTGTTGTCGGGATCAGGGGATCGTTGCCATTCGTAGACGGTGCTGACCTTCGCAAACCTGAATTCGCTTCCTATTCATCTGACGAAAGTAAATGGATTATTGAAGGCACAGGTGTGGAACCTGACATTGAAGTTGACAACGACCCTATACTTGAATATGAGGGAACTGACCAGCAACTAAATAAAGCTATTGAAGTTGTTCTTGAGCAATTAAAAAATTATAAGGATCAACCGGCAATCCCTGAGGCACCTGACAAGAGCCATTAGATTGAAAAAAACATAAGAAAAAAACCGCCTTTTGGCGGTTTTTTTTATCGACAACGTAAATTACTGTCAAATTATACTTATATTTGACAATACTATATATTAGCTAAGTCTGTGCTACTTCCGGTCAATAATTTGCTGCTTCTCAGTAATCTGACCCTTCTCAAAATCAACTACCAATTAATTTCTAATTACCTCCATCAATAAAAATATTTAGCCTGTTCATATTTTCTCTTCATTACTTAAACTTATTCAGTAAGGTTATTCATACCGGTAGTTTTTGGAAATCAGTTTTAAACTAACAGAGCAAAAGAAATGAAAAACGAGGAGAAAGACAACCAGCCGGAACAAAATATTAGAAAAGCATCACATGTCGAGAACAATGAAGATATTGCTATAGACAAACTTCTTGACGACCTTAAAATCCATAAGGTTGAAAGCGCGCAACAACAGAAAGAACTTAATAGGATTCGTTATGAACTTGAACAGACTAAAGACAAATATACAGATCTTTTCGATTTTGCCCCTACGGGATATTTCACTTTAGGTAGCACTTCACGGATACTGTTAGTAAACCTGACAGGTGCAACCATTCTACAAACAAAAAGGGGAAAACTTTTTAACAAACCATTTTCCAGGTTCGTAGCACCTTCCCACCGCGACTACTTTACTGATCTGCTCCACAAAGCAATCGAACTTATGACGAGACAAGATGGCGAAATAGTTTTACTCACGCATGAAGGCAAAGAATTACATGTTGCTATCGACTTATTGTGTATCGATCCCAACCATGGCAAAGATGCTCGAATTCGTTTATCCGTTAGTGATCACACTGAAAAACTTCAGAAAGACAGCCTGATCGAAATTTCGCAAGCAAATTTACGAGCTTTGTTAGATAGCTCGGCACAGGGAATCTTCCTTCTAGGCACTAATTTTGAAATACTAAAATATAATCAGATTGCTTATGACCAACTGAAATCCCTATTGCAAAAGGAATTAACAGAAGGGCAAAATATGCTGGAATATATTAGCGAGGCCGATAAAGACTCATTTATTGAAAACTACAATAAGGCACTTCTTGGAATACCTACCAAAAAAGAAAAACGTCTTACTTTTCCTTCTAATCAGGACAACTGGACTGAATTGCGTTATATCCCCATGTACAACAATTCAGGAGCAATTATTGGTGTGGCATTCTCAGTGCTGGATATAACGCAGCGTAAAAAAGCCGAAGAAGATCTTCTCCCAGCCAGGGAACAAGCCAGATTGTTGTTAAGCCTTGTTCCAAGTGCCATTTTTACCATTGACAACGACATGATTATTACTTCATGGAATAAGCGTTCAGAAGAAATAACAGGATATAAAGAACACGAGGTTATTGGACATCCCTGCCATGAGTTAATGAATAGTTCCTGCAAATGCAGATGTGGCCTCTTTGATAGAAATGCAGTCACTCCAATATTTGGGAAAGAATGTAATATTATTACCAAGAGCGGAGAAAAACGCATTATTGTTAAAAATTTTGACGTAGTCCGAAGTCCTGATGGTCAAATTATTGAAGGCATCGAAAGTTTTGAGGACGTAACTGAAAAGAAACTAGTCGAATCGCAGATCTTGTTTCGTAATCAGCGTATTATAAAATTCCAGGAAGCCCTACTCCGTATCACCAAAGAGAGAAATTTAAACCTTGAGGCAGATCTGAAGCGTATACTAAGCATCACAGCACATACACTTAATACAGAGCGTGTGAGTTATTGGCAGTTCTCAAACGATTTTCAATATCTTAAATGTGAATATGTTTATTCACTATCTGGCGGTTTCAGTGCAAGCAACTATAGTATAAAAGTAACTGATGTTCCTTCCTATTTCGATTCTATTCAGAAGGAACGCATCTTATCTGCCATAGATATAAAGTCAGATCATAGAACCAGGGATTTCGCAGAAACCTATTTTACTAAATTTGGTATTACTTCGCTTCTTGATGTTCCTGTGAGGGTTAAAGGTAAGGTGGTTGGAATCCTATGTAATGAAAACACGGGAGATTTACGTGACTGGTTATTAGAGGATCAGGAATTTGCTGCCTCAGTATCTGATTTGATAGCTATATCAATTGTAGCAGACAAACATCATCAGGCTGAAGAAAAGTTAAAAACATCTGAAGAACTTTATAGAAAACTGGTTTCAGCCTCCCCTGATGCCATCACCCTGACAAATTTTAACGGAAAACTAACTTATGCATCCTCAATGGCTTTGCAGTTGTTTGGATTCCAGAAAGAGGAAGAAGTACTTGGTAGATATGTGTGGGAGTTTGTGCATCCGGATGAATCAGAACGGGCAAAATTACACATTCAGTTGGTTTCTAATGGAGGCAAGGCTTTAGATACACAGTACAAGTTCATGCGGAAAGATGGTACTATCTTCTTTGGCGAAATGAAATCTACGATTATTACTGATACTTCCGAAAATAAACCATTGGCCTTTCTCACAATAACGCGCGACATTACTTCGCGAAAGTCATCAGAAGAAAAGCTTATTAAATCAGAACAACAGCTTCGCCAGGCTAACGCTACTAAAGATAAATTCTTCTCAATTATTGCACATGATTTGAGAGGTCCTTTTAACTCTCTCATTGGGTTCTCTGAATTGCTATATCAGGATTATGACCAATTCGAAGAAAATGAGATCAAGGAATTTATCAACCAGATATATATCAGTTCGACTAATTCACTTAAACTACTCGACAACCTATTGCAATGGGCCAAATCACAGACAGGCGGAATTATTGCCATGCCTGAGCACCTCGATATCTCCAATCTTGTATTCGAAACTATTGGGTTGCTAAAATCAGCCGCCAATAACAAGAAAATAAAGATAAAATCTGATTTGCAACCAGATTGTGTTGCATGGGCCGATGGATACATGACACGAACAATCCTACGTAACCTGGTGAGCAACGCTATTAAATTCACATATTCTGGTGGAGAGATCTCCATTAAAGCTTCAATTACCGATAATAAAGTCAGAATTGATATCTCAGATAATGGAATAGGAATTCGGTCTATTGACCAGAATCTGATTTTCAGAGTTGATCAAAAGTATAAAACACTAGGCACTGCTAACGAACAGGGAACTGGCCTGGGACTCATTCTTTGTAAAGAGTTCGTCGAGAAAAACGACGGAGAAATTGGGATGGAAAGTGCTGAAGAGAAAGGAAGTACATTCTATTTCACACTTCCACGGGCATAACAGGTGAAGTGTTAATTTGGTAGTTGATGTAAGTTTACTTCTTTTGACTTTGTTTGACCCAAAATAATTTCAGCCTGTCAACCAATATAAACCTCAAATCAAACAAATCATGGAAAATGAACCCGTTTATAAGCCATTGAGCCTGGCAGATTGGATTCTAACGCTCTTCATTACATTTATCCCGCTTGTTAATATTGTAATGTTATTTGTTTGGGCTTTTGACAGCAACACTCATCCCAGCAAAGCAAACTGGGCCAAAGCGAGACTTATTTGGATTCTCATAGCTCTTATTCTGGCATCCATCTTCTTTGGTATATTTGGATTCGCACTATTTAGCTTCATGAAACATACAAGTGGGACTGATGCTTTTTAGCTTCAGATTACCAATGCTCTAAAATGCAGACAGCAGCCACCAAGGGCTGCTGTCAATAATGTATTTATCTGGAAATTAAGCTTGAGCAACAGGCCCCCCGAGCGGAAAACCAATGCTTTCGGACTCGGGTTCCTTAATTGACCCATGAACCGATTCATATTTGGCAATGTTCTCTTTAAGTGCCCGGTATAATCGCTTTGCATGCTGTGGTGTGAGTATAATCCTCGATTTAACCTTGGCTTTTGGTGCTCCAGGCATTAATTTAATAAAATCGACCACAAACTCCGTAGATGAATGTGTAATAACAGCAAGGTTCGAATAGATGCCTTCGGCCATTTCATCAGACAGTTCAATATTAATCTGGTTATCTTTCCGTTGTTCGTTCATAGTTAGAAAATTGAATGTTATTACGCGTCTGCTTTTGCAGCCATCATTTTCTCATATTCTTCTTTGGAAGCTACAATAAGGTGTTCATATTCGCGAAGGCCTGTGCCTGCAGGAATAAGATGACCAACAAGAACATTTTCCTTCAAACCAAGCAACCCATCGTCCTTTGCATTGATAGAAGCAACGGTAAGTACTTTGGTTGTTTCCTGGAATGATGCAGCTGAAAGGAAGCTCTTCGTTTGAAGTGATGCCCTGGTTATTCCCTGAAGCACTTGTTTAGCTGTAGAAGGCTGAGCATCGCGCGCTTCGGCAAGTTTTTTATCCTTGCGTTTGAGCAACGAATTTTCGTCACGCAATTTACGGGCGCTAATCATTTGTCCTGGTTTTAAAACAATAGAATCGCCTGGATTCATAATTACCTTCTTACCAAAGAGACTATCATTTTCGTCGTGAAAATCAGACTTATTTACTAATTCGCCTTCAAGGAAACGTGTATCACCAGGATCTACAATTTCCACTTTACGCATCATTTGGCGAACAATCACCTCATAATGTTTATCATTGATTTTCACTCCCTGTAAGCGGTATACTTCCTGAATTTCATTCACGATGTATTCCTGTACCTTCATTGGTCCTTTAATAGCAAGGATATCGGCAGGAGTCATAGCCCCATCAGAAAGAGGTGTTCCCGCTTTAACATAGTCGTTTTCCTGTGCTAAAATCTGCTTTGAAGTAGCAATCAGGTAACTCTTCTCTTCTCCTGTTTTGGAAGTGATGATTACTTCGCGGTTACCACGTTTTAATTTTTTACCAAAAGAAACAACACCATCAATTTCAGATACTACTGCAGGGTCAGAAGGATTGCGTGCTTCAAAAAGTTCAGTTACGCGTGGCAAACCTCCGGTAATATCTCCAGCTTTACCAACGGCACGTGGAATCTTTACCAAAACATCACCTGCCTTTATCAACTTACCTTCATCCACTACAATATGCGCCCCAACAGGGATGTCATAATTCTTTATATCATCACTACCAGAAGCAGAAACCCTTATTGCAGGATTCTTGGTCTTCACACGCGTTTCAATAACAACCATATCACGATATCCGGTCTGCTCATCCGACTCAACTTTAAAAGTTGTTCCTTCGATAATATTTTCGAAAATAACTTTTCCGTTAACTTCAGATAAGATAACTGCATTATATGGATCCCAGTCAGTGATCAGGTCGCCTTTCTTAACTTCTGCGCCATGATTTAAATATAAATTAGCACCATAAGGGATATTGCCAGAAGAAAGAATTATTCCAGTGTTTTTATCAATGATCCGCATTTCTGCTGAACGGCCTATAACTACATCGTATGATTTACCTTCTTCATTCAAATAAGGAACTGAACGCAACTCTTCAATTTCGAGTAAACCATCATATTTTGCGTTAATTCTCGAAAGAGAACCAATGTTCGCGCCAGCAACCCCCCCAACATGGAATGTACGCAAGGTTAGCTGTGTACCTGGTTCCCCGATAGACTGGGCAGCGATAACACCAACAGCTTCACCTTTCTGAACAAGACGACCGGAAGCAAGGTTTCGTCCATAGCATCTTGTACAAACGCCTTTTTTAGATTCGCAAGTAAGCACCGAACGAATTTCAACAGTTTCAATGGGAGAATCTTCAATGATCCGGCAAAGTTCTTCAGTAAGTTCAGCACCGGCAGCTGCAATCAATTCCCCTGTATTAGGATGGAATATTGAATGCAAAGTAACTCTTCCTAGGATACGGTCGTATAATGTTTCAACAGTTTCTTCGCTTTTTTTCAATGCTGAAACCATCAGACCCCTGAGAGTTCCACAATCCTCTTCAGAAATGATTACATCCTGGGCTACATCCACTAACCGACGTGTGAGATATCCGGCATCAGCGGTTTTAAGAGCTGTATCAGCCAAACCTTTACGCGCACCGTGAGTAGATATAAAGTATTCCAGCACCGAAAGGCCTTCCTTAAAGTTGGAAAGAATTGGATTTTCAATAATTTCTCCACCACTGGCTCCCGATTTCTGAGGTTTAGCCATCAGTCCGCGCATACCTGACAGCTGCCTGATTTGCTCTTTAGATCCACGGGCACCTGAATCAAGCATCATATAAACAGGATTGAATCCTTGCTTATCCTTCGATAGTTGATCCATTACCGTGCGTGTAAGATTAGCATTGGTATGTGTCCAGATGTCGATAATTTGGTTATAACGCTCGTTGGTAGTAATAACCCCGAGGTTATAATTATTCATAACATCTTCAACTTCCACTTTAGCATCAGATATCAGTTTTTCTTTAGCCGCAGGAACAATAACGTCGCCCAAATTAAATGAGAGCCCGCCACGGAAAGCCATTGCAAATCCAAGTTCTTTAATATCATCAAGAAACTTGGAAGTCTTGTCGGTTCCTGTCTTTTTTAACACATCGCTAATAATATCGCGAAGTGCTTTTTTAGTAAGCAGTTGATTTATATACCCATACCCTTCCGGAACTACCTGATTAAACAGGATTCTTCCTACGGTAGTTTCAATCATTCGTTCAACCATTTCACCATCTTCCATCACTGGATACCTTACCAGAATATGGGAATGCAGGTCAACTTGCTTTTCGTTATATGCAATTATTACTTCTTCAGGTGAATAAAATTTGAATCCTTCACCTTTCATTATCCGCTCGCTGTCACTCTTGCGTCCTTTAGTCATATAATAAAGGCCTAAAACCATGTCCTGCGAAGGAACAGTAATAGGGGCTCCATTGGCTGGGTTAAGAATGTTGTGCGATGCAAGCATCAATACCTGGGCTTCCAGAATAGCAGCATTCCCTAGTGGAACGTGAACAGCCATCTGGTCACCATCAAAGTCGGCATTAAAAGCAGTACAAACAAGAGGGTGAAGCTGAATAGCTTTCCCTTCGATGAGTTTAGGCTGGAAGGCTTGAATACCTAAGCGGTGAAGTGTTGGTGCCCGGTTTAACATTACAGGATGCCCTTTCAGAATATTTTCAAGGATATCCCATACCACAGGGTCTTTGCGATCAACAATTTTTTTAGCTGATTTCACAGTTTTCACAATACCGCGTTCCAGCATTTTTCGTATAATAAACGGTTTAAAAAGCTCGGAAGCCATATCTTTAGGCAATCCACACTCATAAAGTTTAAGTTCAGGTCCAACCACAATTACCGAACGTCCGGAATAATCGACACGTTTTCCTAAAAGATTCTGACGGAACCGCCCCTGTTTTCCCTTTAGGCTATCACTCAATGATTTGAGGGCACGATTTGATTCAGTTTTAACCGAATTGGCTTTACGTGAATTGTCGAACAACGAATCAACAGCTTCCTGAAGCATACGTTTTTCATTACGCATGATTACATCCGGAGCTTTGATTTCGATTAGTCTTTTTAAACGGTTGTTGCGAATAATAACCCTACGGTAAAGATCATTGAGGTCGGAAGTGGCAAACCGTCCACCATCCAATGGCACAAGCGGCCTGAGTTCTGGTGGAATAACCGGTACGACTTTCACAATCATCCATTCGGGGTGGTTCTCAATACGTTTCTGAGCCTCCCGGAAGGCTTCAAACACCTGAAGACGTTTCAGTGCCTCTGCTTTACGTTGCTGAGAAGTTTCAGTACTGGCCTTATAGCGTAAGTCAAACGAATACTGGTCGAGATTGAGCCTGGCAAGAAGGTCGTATAATGCTTCGGCTCCCATCTTGGCAATGAATTTTTCAGGATCACTATCATCAAGAAGTTGGTTATCCTTAGGAAGCGATTCAATAATATCGAAGTACTCTTCTTCAGTAAGAAAATCGAGGTAATTAATTCCATCTGCTCCTTTAATTCCGGCATTGATAACTACATAGCGCTCGTAGTAAATAATCATGTCGAGCTTTTTGGTTTGCAATCCAAGCAAGGCGCCAATTTTATTTGGCAATGAACGGAAGAACCAAATGTGTGCCACCGGAACAACAAGCTGAATATGCCCCATACGCTCACGACGTACCTTTTTCTCGGTAACTTCTACTCCACAACGATCGCAAACAATGCCTTTGTAACGTATTCTTTTATATTTTCCGCAATGACATTCCCAATCTTTTACCGGGCCAAATATCCTTTCGCAGAACAAACCGTCCCGCTCGGGCTTATATGTGCGGTAGTTGATGGTTTCGGGTTTCAGCACCTCCCCGCTTGAGCGTTCCAGAATGGTTTCCGGAGATGCGAGGCTGATAGTGATCTTCGAGAAATTACTGTTAACTGTATTTTCTTTTCTGAAAGCCATATGTTATTTTTTTGTATTAACGTGTTGAAAAACTGATAATTGGAAAAGAGCAAGAACCACTTAGCTTTCAGATAACAACAAACGGATAATATCCGCGATGCTAACTAAAGCTGAATTCTAGTCTAATCAAAAGTGATATTCAGTCCCAGTCCTCTTAATTCATGAACCAATACATTGAATGATTCAGGAATCCCAGGTGTGGGCATATTATCTCCTTTTACAATTGCTTCGTATGCTTTGGCACGGCCAATAACATCATCAGACTTAACAGTAAGAATTTCCTGTAAAATATGTGCTGCTCCGAATGCTTCGAGAGCCCAGACTTCCATTTCTCCAAAGCGCTGGCCTCCAAACTGGGCTTTACCTCCCAGAGGCTGCTGTGTTATAAGCGAATATGGCCCGATGGAACGTGCATGCATCTTATCATCAACCATATGATGCAGTTTCAGCATGTAGATATATCCAACTGTTGCCGGCTGATCGAAACGTTCGCCGGTTCCTCCGTCATAAAGATAAATCCGCCCATTGCGTGGCAAACCGCTTTTATCCATCAATTGGTCAATCTGATCAGCAGTTGCACCATCGAAGATAGGTGTTTTATACGTTTGTCCAAGTTTGGCACCTGCCCATCCAAGTATGGTTTCATATATCTGACCAAGGTTCATACGTGATGGAACACCCAATGGATTCAGAACTATATCCACAGGAGTACCATCTTCAAGGAAAGGCATGTCCTCTTCCCTCACGATTCTAGCTACAATACCTTTGTTACCGTGGCGTCCGGCCATTTTATCCCCAACTTTAAGCTTACGCTTTTTGGCAACATAAACTTTTGCCATTTGTATGATTCCATTTGGAAGTTCGTCACCAACGGTAGCTACAAATTTTTTGCGGTTATAAACACCTTGAATCTCCTTGTACTTGATTATGTAATTATTGATCAACTTCTTGATCAGTTCATTAACATCCTTGTCAGTAGTCCACTTATTAGGGTTAATATTTGTATAGTCAATGCCAGTAAGCATTTTCTGTGTAAACTTAACTTTCTTTGATATAATTTCCTCCTTAAAGTTATTATACACTCCCTGAGAAGTTTTGCCACTAACCATCACAGTCAGTTTATCTACCAGCTTAGTTTTGAGTTCGTGGGTATTCTTTGCAAACTCATCATCAAGAACTTTTACGATATCTTTTTCTTTGGCTTTTAGCTTTTTATCCTTTATTACACGACTAAATAGCTTTTTGCCAACAACTACACCTTTCATAGATGGAGGAGCCTTTAGTGAGGCATCTTTCACATCACCTGCTTTGTCGCCAAAAATTGCTCTGAGAAGTTTTTCCTCTGGAGTTGGATCGCTTTCGCCTTTAGGTGTGATTTTTCCGATAAGGATATCGCCTTCATTTACTTCCGCACCAATGCGAATAAGACCATTTTCGTCAAGGTCCTTAGTTGCTTCTGTACTTACATTGGGAATATCGTTTGTAAGTTCCTCCATCCCCCGCTTGGTATCGCGGACTTCAAGAGTAAATTCTTCAATATGAACAGAAGTGAAAATATCTTCTTTGACTACTTTCTCGGATATAACAATAGCATCCTCGAAATTATATCCTTTCCATGGCATAAAAGCAACCATCAGGTTACGGCCAAGAGCCAGCTCGCCTTTTTGGGTTGCATAACCTTCACAAAGAACCTGTCCTTTCTTTACTTTATCGCCTTTACGTACGATTGGCCTAAGATTCATACAGGTATTCTGGTTCGTTCGGGAGAACTTGATCAACTTATAGCTTTTAACGTCATCGTCGAAACTAACCAGGCGCTCTTCTTCCAATCGGGTATAACGTATTACAATTTCCGAAGCATCACAATACTCAACTAATCCATCACCTTCGGCATTAATAAGTACTCTGGAGTCCTGGGCAACATTAGCCTCTATACCTGTGCCAACGATTGGAGCTTCAGGATTAAGCAAAGGAACTGCCTGCCTCATCATATTTGAACCCATCAGTGCACGGTTAGCATCATCATGCTCAAGAAAAGGAATGAGTGATGCAGCTATTGATGCAATCTGGTTAGGGGCAATATCAATAAGGTCAACATTAGTTCTTTCAATAATTGGATAATCAGCGAGATATCTAACTTTAACTTTTTCCTCACTGAAGTTTCCAACTTCATCCATCAGCGTAGTTGCCTGCGCTATAATCTTGTTCTCTTCTTCCTCGGCACTCAGATAAATTGTTTCCGCAAGGTTTACTTTACCTTCAATAACCTGTTTATATGGGGTTTCTATGAAACCGAGTTTGTTTATTTTAGCATAAACACAAAGTGATGAGATAAGACCAATATTAGGACCTTCAGGAGTTTCAATGGTACATAACCGACCATAATGCGTATAGTGAACGTCGCGTACTTCAAAACCCGCACGCTCCCGGGATAAACCACCTGGGCCTAAAGCTGAAACCCTGCGCTTGTGTGTAAGTTCAGCAAGTGGGTTCGTTTGGTCCATGAACTGCGATAACTGGTTAGTCCCAAAGAATGAATTAATGACAGACGACAAAGTCTTGGCATTAATAAGATCAGTTGGAGTAAAGACTTCGTTATCACGAACATTCATTCTTTCACGGATAGTACGGGCCATACGGGCCAACCCAACACCAAACTGGTTAAATAGTTGTTCTCCAACAGTACGAACGCGTCGATTACTCAAGTGATCGATATCGTCAACTTCAGTTCGGGAATTGATGAGCCCGATAAGATATTTTATAATAGAAATGATATCCTCTTTTGTAAGAACCTTGGTGGTTATTGGGATATCAAGATTTAGCTTCTTGTTGATTCGATAACGTCCAACATCTCCTAAATCATAACGCTTGTCGGAGAAGAAAAGTTTATCGATAATGCCACGTGCAGTTTCTTCATCAGGTGGTTCAGCATTTCGCAATTGGCGATAAATATACTCAACCGCTTCCTTTGCCGAATTGGCTGTGTCTTTCTGCAAAGTATTGAAAATGATCATGAAATCTGAAGAATTCACGTCTTCTCTATGAAGCAATATGGCTTTAACCCCAGCATCCACAATCATATCGATGTGATGCTGATCAAGGACAGTTTCACGGTCAATGATAACTTCTGTACGTTCGATAGAAACAACTTCACCTGTATCCTCATCACCAAAATCCTCAATCCAGGTTTTCAAAACCCTGGCGGCCAGTTTCCTGCCAATCACCTTTTTAAGGCCTACTTTTGTTACCTTAATTTCCTCTGCAAGATCAAATATCTCCAGGATATCTTTATCACTTTCATACCCAATTGCCCTAAGCAAAGTGGTTACGGGCAATTTCTTCTTGCGGTCAATATAAGCATACATCACATTATTGATGTCGGTTGTAAACTCCATCCATGAACCTTTAAAAGGAATAATTCTGGCGGAAAACAACTGTTGGCCGTTTGCATGATAACTTGTGCCGAAGAATACTCCAGGCGACCTATGTAACTGCGAAACAACGACCCTTTCTGCCCCATTCACCACAAAGGTTCCTTTAGGGGTCATATAAGGAATCATTCCAAGATACACATCCTGGATAATTGTTTCGAAATCTTCATGCTCGGGATCCGTACAATAAAGTTTCAGTTTTGCTTTAAGCGGGACGCTGTATGTCAGTCCACGCTCGATACACTCCTCGATCGAGTACCTGGGAGGATCGATAAAATAATCCAGGAACTCCAGAACGAAGTTATTACGTGCATCAGTAATCGGGAAATTCTCTGAAAATACTTTGAACAAGCCCTCATTGACACGGTTGTCAGGATTAGTTTCCAACTGGAAAAAATCCTGAAACGATTTGAGCTGCACATCAAGAAAATCGGGATATTCGGATTGAATCCGAGTAGATGCGAAATTGGTTCTTTCTATTCTATTTGAAGCCAAGGTGCTAAGATTTAAGTTGAATAAACAAATAACATATATAAACAATTACTCCCGGCACGCTGCCAGGACAAAAACCAACATACTTACTTGCAACAAAATGCAAGTAAGTAGTTAGTTTAATGATAATTGTAAACAAGTATCATTATTTACTTTATCTCAACCTCTGCCCCAGCTTCTTCCAGTTGTTTTTTCAGTGCTTCTGCTTCATCTTTCGACACACCCTCTTTCAAGGTTTTTGGAGCAGCGTCAACCAGTTCCTTTGATTCTTTCAAACCAAGGCTGGTTAATTCTTTCACTAATTTTACAACTGCCAATTTCGATTGGCCAGCGGTTTTGATGATAACATCGAAGGTGCTTTTTTCTTCAACTGCTGCAACTTCGGCTCCACCAGCTGAAGCCATCATTACTGGGGCTGCTGCTGCTGGTTCAATACCATATTCGTCTTTTAAGATCTGAGCTAATTCGTTAACTTCCTTAACGGTTAAATTAACTAACTGTTCTGCGAAAGCTTTTAAGTCTGCCATTTTATTATTGTTTTAATTGTTTTAGAATGATTTGATTGTTTGATACCGTTAATCCCTTGTATTTACTCAGGCTTTTCCGATAATGTTTTAAGCACACCTGATAGTTTTTGACCACCTGATTGCAAAGCCGAGATAACGTTCTTAGCAGGCGATTGCAACAATGCAATAACGTCGGCAATCAGTTCGTTTTTCGACTTGATATTCATCAATGCTTCAAGCTGATTATCACCAACATAAGTCATCTCAGAAATAAACGCACCTTTCAGAATTGGTTTTGGTGCGGTTCTGCGAAACTCCTTAATTAATTTTGCTGGAATATTTCCTGTGTCAGCTATCATGATTGACGAAGCGCCCTTAAGCACATCATACAATGGCCCAAAATCCTTTTCCGACCTTTCCATTGCTTTGCGTAATAGCGTATTCTTGACTACTATTAATTTTACGTCACGCTTGAAACAAAGTCTGCGTAAGCGCGATGTAGTTGCAACATTAAGGTTGGAAATATCTGTTATATATAGGAAGTTTGTAGCCTTTATCTGCTCGGTAAGGGTATCAATCTGTTGATTCTTTTCTTCTTTTCTCATTACGAATGTCCTCTTGTTTTTGTGATACTTCGCTTAGCGAACTTAAGCAGTAGTAACTGATTTCTGATCAACGCGAATACCTGGGCTCATCGTACTCGACATGTAAATGCTCTTAACATAAGTGCCTTTTGCCGAGGAAGGTTTAAGTTTCATAATGGTATGCAAAATTTCTTTTGCATTCTCAATGATCTTTTCCTGATCGAATGAAACCTTGCCAATAGCCGCGTGAATAATTCCGAATTTGTCAACCTTGAAGTCTATCTTGCCAGCTTTTACTTCAGCAACAGCTTTACCAACATCCATGGTTACAGTTCCGGTTTTAGGATTGGGCATAAGCCCCCGAGGGCCGAGAATACGACCAAGGGCACCCACTTTGGGCATAATGGTAGGCATGGTGATAATTACATCAACATCAGTCCAACCATCTTTTATTTTAGTAATGTATTCGTCAAGTCCAACAAAATCAGCTCCTGCTAATGTTGCTTCTTCTTCTTTATCGGGTGTGCAAAGCACTAATACCCTTACGGTTTTTCCGGTTCCATGCGGTAGCGTTACAATCCCTCTAACCATTTGATTGGCCTTTCGGGGGTCAACACCTAAACGTACATCGATATCTACCGAAGAATCAAACTTTGTGGTAGTGATATCTTTGACGATCCGGGCTGCATCTGAAAGGGAATAAACAGTATCCTTGTCGAACTTAGCCAGAACTTCTTTCCGTTTTTTCGTCAATTTAGTCATTTCGTCTCGTGTTTTGAATAAATTATGATTGCCAACTCAGCTTGAACCAGGCGATTGCCTGTTTACTTATGCTAAAGAAGGTGCATCACCTTTAACTGTTATACCCATGCTGCGGGCCGTACCGGCAACCATTTTCATGGCTGATTCGATGGTGAAAGCGTTTAAATCTGTCATCTTCACTTCGGCAATTTCCCGTACCTGGTCCCAGGTAACTGAACCAACTTTATTACGGTTTGGTTCAGGTGATCCACTCTTCAGCTTTGTAGCTTCGAGCAATTGAACAGCAACAGGAGGGGTTTTTAGAATAAATTCAAACGACTTGTCTTTGAAAACAGTAATAATAACTGGTATTACTTTACCAGCTGATTCCTGTGTACGGGCGTTGAATTGTTTGCAAAATTCCATAATATTAACACCTTTCGAACCTAGTGCTGGCCCGATTGGGGGAGATGGATTTGCTGTTCCTCCTTTTATCTGTAGTTTGATTAATGCACTTACTTCTTTTGCCATTTTACATTAGCTTGTTAAATTAGTAAATCGCAGTTTCCCAATTATTATTCTTTGGATACCTGCATAAATCCTAATTCGAGCGGAGTTTTACGCCCGAATATTTTCACCATCACTTTCAGCTTCTTCTTCTCCTGGTTAATCTCCTCAATAACGCCGCTGAAACTGTTGAAAGGACCATCAATTACTGTAACCGATTCACCAACAATAAATGGGATATTGAGTTCGGCGCCTTGCTCAGAAAGCTCATCCACCTTACCTAGAATCCTATTTACTTCGGCCTGCCGTAATGGTATTGGTTCATTTTTTGAACCAAGAAATCCTAAAACACCAGGAACATTTTTAATAGTATGCTGAACCTCGCCCACCAGAATTGCTTCAATCAAAACATAGCCTGGAAAGTAATTTCTTTCCTTGCTAACTTTTTTGCCGTTGCGCACCTGGTAAAACTTTTCGGTAGGAATAAGAATCTGTGAAATATACTCCTGCATATTAAGCCGGCTAATTTCACTTTCAAGGTATTGTTTTACCTTTTTCTCATTCCCGCTTATGGCTCTTACCACATACCACTTTTTCACTTGCTCGCCCATACCGGATAAAGAATTGAACAGGTTTTAATCGGGTAACAAAATATTAGATAAGCGATTGCGACACTATTAAAACATAAGATAAAACTGTTTTAACAATATCTGAAATGTCTCGTCCATCAGAAAAACGACTAAAGCGATTATCAGGGAAGCAATGGACACGACTATGGCACTATTCTGTAGCTCACTCCAGGTAGGCCAGGATACTTTATGCATGAGTTCATCATAACTCTCTGTGATGTACTCGGTAACTTTATTATTTGCCATCGGTAATCTAATATT
>Ga0268283_1000480_pt1 | contig 26238 bp, 21 predicted proteins | sample saktaG_13_FD_190140 | JGI IMG/M metagenome (GOLD analysis project Ga0268283, IMG submission 190140) | Saline water microbial communities from Sakinaw Lake, British Columbia, Canada - sak_2013_06_06_36m | ecosystem: Environmental > Aquatic > Non-marine Saline and Alkaline > Saline ... | reverse complement strand
GGTTGAATTTGTACGTTATTCTTCCAAAAAGGTAGCCGCAACCATTACGCCTCACCATATGTTGTTAAACCGAAGTGCTTTATTCCAAGGCGGATTACGACCACACCACTATTGCTTACCTGTGCTCAAGCGTGAAAAGCACCGGCACGCAATTTTGAAAGCTGCAATCAGTGGAAATCCTAAATTTTTTTTAGGAACCGATAGCGCACCCCACTCCCGTTTTTCAAAAGAAAACGAGTGTGCTTGTGCTGGTATCTACAATGCACCAGTTGCCTTGGAACTTTGCGCAGAAATATTTTCCAATGCAAATGCTTTGGACCGATTAGAAGGTTTTACGAGCTTTTATGGAGCAGATTTTTATGAATTACCTAGAAATAAGAATACTCTTTCTTTAGAGAAATCTCCTTGGATTGTTCCAAAAGAGATTATCTTTGGTGCAGATCGCCTAGTTCCGTTTTGTGCTGGCGAATCCATACAATGGCGTGTTAGAAACTAGAAAGATTTTTTCCAGAGCCTCCAATTATTTGGGGGAAGACTAGAGAGTAGAAATCGTGTTATTCCCCCAACATTCTCCAGAAATTTCTGTAGTGGTTCCAGTACGAAACGAAGAAGATAATATTTCTGATTTGATCCACGAGATCCATTCTGCGTTGTCAAGTGCTCACTTCGAACTTATCTACGTAAACGACGGGAGTAATGACCGAACCCAAGCACGTTTACTAGAAAATCCTGTTCCGTGGCTTCGGGTGTTGCACCACCAAGAGAGTTGTGGCCAAAGTACTGCCCTTTGGACTGGGGTACAGGCGGCACGTGGTCACTATATTGTGACACTGGATGGGGATGGGCAAAATGATCCTTCAGATATTCCGTCACTACTTTCGATAGCCCGTTTGGACAAAAATCCTAGTCCTTTGTTGGTCATTGGTTGGAGGAAAGATCGGCATGATAGCTGGGTTCGAAGAGTTTCCTCTCGCGTAGCGAATGCAGCGCGCGGTCGTATGCTTCGAGATCATACCCCAGACACTGGTTGTGGCCTAAAAGTCTTTTCCCGAGAAGCATTTTTGGCACTTCCCTACTTTGATCACATGCACAGATTCTTACCTGCATTGTTTTTGCGCTCCGGCGGTAGGGTGCAGTCTATTCCGGTGCGCCATCGGCCGCGCACGAAGGGCACTTCTAAGTATGGGGTAGGTAATCGTTTGTGGATTGGCATCGTAGACCTTTTAGGGGTTCGATGGCTCTTGGCTAGAGCTAAATTGCCAAAAGTCCAAGAACTTTCGACGATGACACGGGAAACCGATGATCGTTGATCGCTATCTAGCCAGAGAAATTGGATACACCCTATTGGCGGTATTTGGCCTTTTAATGATGATTTTGGTTAGCCATCAATTTGTTCGTTATTTGGCCGATGCAGCAGCGGGAGAAGTGCCAGGGGAAATGCTTCTGATCCTAATCGGACTTAAAAGCATTGGCTTTGCTAGTTTAGTATTGCCCTTGGCCTTGTTTTTGTCCGTAATCGTAGGATTAGGGAGGATGTACCGAGACAATGAAATTGTAGTCCTTTCTGCTTGTGGCATTGGACCCAATCAACTTCTTAAGAGTGTTTTGCGCGTCGCAGGATTCGTTGGCCTAGTGCTTGCTATCCTTTCTTTATATTTATCCCCTTGGGCTTCAGAAAAAAGATCTCAGATATTAGATCAAGCACGTGCAAAACCAGAACTGACTGGCATCGTTCCGGGTCGATTCCAGGAATCCAATCGAGGGGACATAGTTTATTTTGTAGAAAAAATCGAACCTGGTGCAGTACTAAAAAATTTGTTCATCCAATATCGGACACCTAGCGTCAAAGGTATTTTATCTGCTGCTCAAGGAAGCCTAGAATCGAATTCTGAAACAGGAGATCGTTTGCTAGTCTTATTAGATGGACATCGATACGAGGAATCACGAGACGAATTCCGCGCAATGGATTATGAGAAACATGGCGTGGTAATTCCTTCTCCTAAAGTAGAAGCCATAGGCCGAAGACGCGAAGCGATCCCAAGTGCGCAATTATCTAAAACACGGGAGGACCAAGCAGAGTGGCAATGGCGTTTGTCTTTACCAATTTCTGCGGTCTTACTGGCAGCACTCGGAGTTCCCTTGAGTCACAGTGCACCAAGGGAAGGTCGTTACGGAAAATTGTTTACAGGTATCCTTTCTTACCTATTATTTAGTAACCTGTTGAGTGTCGCTCGAAACTGGATGGAACGCGGAATCACCCCTGTTGAGTTTGGATTGTGGTGGGTTCACGTGTTACTATTCGGACTAGTAGTAGGTATGACGATGGGTGCGGACTGGTGGCGCGCCTTGAGGGCTCGTTTCCAACAACACTAAGAATAGTTTCTGAAAAGGGTTTTCTAGTGCAATCGACCCAAGTAAATTCTGGACATTTGGTTTGGATAGATCTGGAAATGACCGGCCTAGATCCAAGCCGAGATGAGATTCTTGAAATCGCTACTCTGGTTACGGACGCACATCTTATCGTCATTGCCGAGGGGCCAGTCTTGGCGATACACCAAGAAGATTCTGTATTGGCTGGAATGGACGAATGGAACACTCGGCAACACAATGCTTCTGGGTTAGTTGCTCGTGTTCGGGCCAATAGTGTGAGTGTGTCAGAAGCAGAATCTAAAACTTTGGAATTTTTGAACCAACACGTTTCACCAGGAAAGTCGCCAATCTGTGGGAACAGCATCTGCCAAGATCGGCGTTTTTTGGCGCGTCATATGCCAGCACTAGAACGTTGGTTTCATTATCGAAATTTAGACGTTAGCTCCTTAAAAGAATTGGCCCAACGTTGGGCACCACAGGTCGCGGCTTCTTTCAAAAAAGAATCTACACACACCGCACTTCAGGATATTTATGATTCTATAGAGGAATTGCGTCACTATCGGGAGTACTTTATTCGACTTGAAAAAGTGCCCTGACTAAGTGTTCAGAGGATGCAGAAGGCAAGCTGAAACGATATATCTTCTTGCACCTGCACTGGAGGGCCTTTGGGTTGAGCTGCTAGAAAACGTACAGTGACCTGGTGTCGTCCTCCCGCGATTTCGGCATAGTAGGTAACGTCTCCAGGAAGAACAACTCGCACCATTTGGCAAGCAAGTTCTGGGTTTAAATCTATCTGCAGAATTCCTTTCTCTGCTAGCTTCGGATGCAATGACCCACTGTCGCGAATCAAACGCAAGGCCAGTTCTGCTGTTTTCCAAACTGGTTCAAATTCTTGAGCCCAATGTTGTAAATCCTTTTCGCAAGATTCCGTGCCGTGTTCTAGCCACGCATGATAGGCAGGAAGGTCGAAAGAGCAAGTACCTCCAGGAATGGCACTGCGATTTTGGACACTGAGCAAGAGTTCATTATTGCGTAATCCATAGGCAAATGGGCCGTTGTACGATTTGATTCGATCCGTGGCTATATCCAACTCGTCTAAAGTTTCCCTGAGCCGTTGCAAATCTACCCCTACGGCCTTTTCCAGAGGCGAAAGAATAGATATTTGTCGTTCTAATTCTTTCAGCATTTCCGATCGGAGATCAGATCGATCTACTAGCACTGCAGAATCAAGGAGTACACTCACTGCGGAGCGGATATCCCAAAGAGACGCACCAGAAGAAAAATACGAAAATTGCCGTGCCAAGAAATCGAGCCGCAAAAAAGTCCGCACTCGCTCATTGAGGGGAAATTCGTACACAATAGGCAAAAGTACCGGATCAGTGTCTGACATTTGCAGATAAGTACTTCTGGTGCAACATGTTAACTTGCTTCTGCAAGGTGTCGATATCCGACAAATTTACTATCACATCGCCTGCTGCGCGCAAACGTTCCGCACGTGTATTTTGTACATCCATGATGTCCTTCACTTGAGTGAGAGAAAGGCTATCCCGTACCATTACACGCCGAATTTGAATTTCTTCAGGACAATCTACCACAAGAACCCAGTCTACTAAGTCTCTTTGACCACTTTCTAGCAGAAGAGGGATAGAAAAGAGACAATAAGAACTTTGAACACTACTAGCCCATTGGATCATCTCTTTTCGCACTTTAGGATGCAAAATGGATTCTAAGACATGACGTGCTTTTGGATCTGAAAAAATTTTTTCTCTCAAAATAGATCGATTTAGCTGTCCGTTTGTTTCCAAAACACCTGAGCCAAAGGCTTCTTCAATTTCCGCGAGTGCTGGTTTGCCAACGGCACATAGCTCTCGAGTAACCTGATCTGCGTCGATCACCGGCACACCCAACCTCGAGAAGAGACCGGAAACGGTAGATTTCCCGCTGCCGATTCCACCTGTGAGACCTACGATCCAAGGGAGTTTGTTTTCCAAAACGTCAGAATCCATAGAAACGAACCAAGTCTTCTCCCCAAAGCAACGTGATCCAGCCTGCTGTTGCCAAAAAAGGACCAAAAGGAATCGGTTGACGTCGATCTTGTTTTCCTAAAACAACCCAAGTAATACCTACTGCAGCACCCACTAGCGACGAGAGCAATACAACGATGGGTAGTTTTTGCCAGCCTAGCCAAGCACCAAGGGCAGCGAGTAATTTAAAATCTCCGTAGCCCATGCCTTCTTTGCCTGTCAGAAGTCGAAAGACCCAATAGACACTCCAGAGAGAAAGATAGCCCGCCACGACTCCTAGAATTGCAGTCTTAGGATCTAAGAAAACGTTTCCAAGACTTAGGGTTAATCCCAACCATAACAAGGGAAGCGTCAAAATGTCTGGCAACAACTGATGTTCAGCGTCGATTAAAGAGGCTGCAATTAATGTCCAAGAGAAGCCGATGGCAGCCATCCCTTGCCAAGTAGGCCCGAAATGCACTGCCATCACCATGGCAAGCATACTGGCTAATCCTTCGGTAATAGGATAGCGCCATGAGATCCTTGCCTGACAGTCTCGACACTTTCCTCGCTGGATTAAAAAACTTACTAACGGAATGTTCTCAAGTGCACTTAGGCGGTGTGTACAGTGAGGGCAATGTGAAGCAGGCATTGCCAAGTTATAGACAGAGTTTTCCTCTTCACTTGGTAATGTTGTATTTAACCACTGAGCACATTCCGTTTTCCAGCGTCGCACTAAGATTTTCGGCAAACGATGAATCACTACGTTTAAGAAACTACCCACCACTAACCCGAGCAAACCAGCTGCGATGGTGAATTCTGTTGGTGAGTATAGACTTTCCACTAGACTGCCTGTCCCATTTTGAAGATAGGCAAATACATGGCAACTACTAAGCCTCCAATAACTACCCCAAGGAAAGCCATGATCATTGGTTCCATTAGGCTAGTCAATGCGTCTACTGCATTATCAACTTCTTCTTCGTAAAAATCGGCCACCTTTGAAAGCATGGTGTCCAAAGCCCCTGCTTCTTCTCCAATGGCCACCATTTGTACCACCATACTTGGGAACAGTCCGCACTCGCGCATGGTATCTTGTAACTGTCTTCCCATGGCAATGCCATCCCGCATTTGCATGATACCGTTATAATAAACCTTATTTCCTGAAGCCCCCGCGACGGATTGCATGGCTTCCACCAAGGGCACGCCTGCAGAAAACATTGTGGCAAGTGTGCGAGCAAATCGTGCTACTGCAGACTTGGTAGTAATATCTCCCATAACTGGGAGTTTTAAGCTCAAGCGATCTATGAAAAATTGAAAAGCAACCGACCGCTCATGTACCCTCTTAAGTACGAAAATCGTCCCAATGATACTCCCAACAAAGATGTACCAATACGCTTGAAAGAGTTTTGATAAATCCATTACCATTACGGTTAAAGCTGGTAAATTTGCACCAAAACCTTTAAACAACTCCTCAAATTGCGGAATAACAAAAACCATTAGGATTGCAGTAATTACGAAAGCGACGACTAATACAGCAATCGGGTAAGACATCGCTTTCTTCACTTTTGCCTTCAGGGCTTCGGTTTTTTCTTTATAAGTAGCAATCTTGTGTAAAAGGCTTTCTAAAATTCCCGCCTTTTCCCCAGCGGCGACCAAATTACAAAACAATTTGTCAAAATATTTGGGATGTTTCGAAAGTGATTCTGTAAGCGTATTGCCTGCCTCTATACTAGATTTAATCGAAAGGATCAATTCTTGCATGGAGGGATTTGCATGTCCTTTTCCCACGATTTCAAATGATTGGACGAGTGGCACTCCTGCACTCATCATCGTAGCCAACTGACGTGCAAAGATAGAGATATCTTTTGAAATAATCTTTGGTTTGCCCATACCTGCAAATAGGTCGATAGGCTTCTTCTTTACAATTTTTGCGGTAGCACGTTGTCTCCTCAGTTCAATTCTCGCAAGCGCAAGGCTAGCAGCACGAACCTCACCATTCTCTACTCTTTTGCCATTTATATCGGTGCCTGTCCACAAAAAAACCTTTAGTTTTTCTGGTTTCTTAGAAGCTGAAATTTTCTCTGCCATAATTGTTTACTCAGTGGTAATTCGATTAATTTCTGCGAGGCTAGTGACTCCTTGCCGAATCTTTTTTAGGCCAGATTTTCGAAGGTCAGAAACACCTTCTTTTTCGGCTTGCTCTGCGATTTGCATTGCATTCCCACCTTCCATGATGATCCAACCCATTTTTTCAGAAATCGGCATGACTTGGTATACACCGACACGGCCTTTGTAACCGTTTGAGCATTTATCACACCCTTTCGGGCCGTAAATCTCCAAACCTTTTAATTCATCTTCCCGAAAACCTTCTCGAATTAGTTCCTCTTCTGGAATCTGTACAATTTCTTTACAGTATTTACACAACCTGCGAGCAAGACGTTGGGCAATGATTAAATTCACACTGGAGGCAATGTTATAGGCAGGCACGCCCATGTTCAAGAGACGACTTAAGGTTTGTGGAGCATCATTCGTGTGTAAGGTAGAAAGCACCATATGACCTGTTTGAGCGGCTTTAATCGCGATCTCAGCAGTTTCTAGGTCTCGAATTTCTCCTACTAAAATGACATCTGGATCTTGTCGGAGAAAAGCACGCAAAGCACTGGCAAATGTGAGCCCTACTTTTGCATTAATCGGTACCTGATTGACACCTTCTAAGTTAATTTCTACAGGATCTTCTGCAGTACAAATGTTTCTATCTGGGGTATTAAGAATATTGACTGCCGTATAAAGAGAAACCGTTTTTCCACTCCCGGTAGGACCAGTTACTAAGACCATCCCCTGAGGACGATCGATCGCTTTCATAAAAAGTGCTTTCTGGTCTGGCTCGTACCCCAACGCATCGATACCCAATTTTGCTTGAGATGGGTCTAAAATACGTAGCACAATCTTTTCACCCCATAAAGTTGGGCAGGTATTAACACGGAAGTCGATGGCCTTGTTTTTAGAAATGTGCATTTTAATACGACCATCTTGTGGAATCCTACGTTCCGCAATGTCCAATTTTGATATTACTTTCATTCTCGCGACTAAACGAGACGAAAGACTGATCGGAATAGGAGCAGGATAAGCTCGAAGGATCCCATCTTGTCGAAGACGTACCCTACATAATTTTTCATAGACTTCGAAGTGAATATCAGATGCTCCCGCGTTGATTGCATCCAACAATACTTTATTGACAAAACGGACGAGCGGTGCTGCGTTGACTTCTGCTTCTGAAATTTCAACGGCACCATCTCCTCCTCCTTTCTCCATTTCAATGTCTTCTAAACCACTTAAGTCTTCAGACGAAAGGAGAGTAGGAGCAGGAGTAGTAACCTGTTCGATCGCTCGCGTTAATTTCTCTTGTTCTACTACGATAGCTTCGACAACCGCAATTCGGATAGACTTATCTTCTGTTTTCCCAAGAGTTGCCTCTGCTTTTCCAGTAACTTGAAACTTAATATCGTCTAGTGCCTGAAAATTAGTAGGATCTGCTACTGCGACAAAAAGAGAAGCACCTCGCCTATGAATAGGCAAAGCTTGGTGGCGAAGTATCAACTTCTCGTCCACCAGTTTGTACACCTTTGGATCTAATTGAACGCTATCTAGGTCGAGTAGTGGTGTTCCAAATTCTTGAGAAGCTGCAAGCGCAATATCTTTGGAAGCGACGTATTTGTTTTGAACCAAAAAATTGACAAATGCAATCTTTTCTTTTAGTGCTTGTTCAGAATACTGATATGCTTGTGCCTCACTAAGTAAACCGTCTCGAATTAACCTCCTAGCAAGTCCGCCCAAATTTATCTTGTTTACTTGACTAGACATGCAGGTGTCTCCAAATCATTTAATAATTCCTTGGTACCGACCATTTTGCCGATAAAATTTTAGTTTTTCTTCCCAACGAAGGGAGGTTTGTACGATTAATGCAAGGTCATCATACTGTGGGAGCCAATCTAACACCTGTCGAACTTTTTGTGCTTCCGCGACGAGAGAGGGAGGATCTCCAAGGCGTCTAGGCATTTCGATTTTCTTCAAAGGACGCCCTAGAACACGCTCTACCTGGTCTAGCACTTCTCTGACACTAGCACCATGACCGTACCCACAATTTAGGGTAGCAGATTCCCCTCCAGATTGAAGGTAACGTAGCGCAAGGACATGTGCGGTAGCGAGGTCTTCAACGTGAATATAATCTCGTATGCCCGTGCCGTCTTTTGTTGGGTAATCTGTTCCAAAGATTGAAACAAAATCTCGTAGTCCTGCTGCTGCTTCGCAGGCAACCTTTGTCAAGAGGGTTGCACGGTGCGTAGATTGGCCTATGCGCCCTTCTGGGTCTGCTCCTGCTACATTAAAATAGCGCAATGTAACATGACGTAGAGGAGAGGAAGCTGCTAGATCCCGCAACATCCATTCGCTCATTAGTTTAGAAGTGCCGTATGGGTTTATTGGCACAGTTGGACTATTTTCAGAAGCGCGACCGTTTTCAGGAATCCCATACACCGCAGCAGTAGAGGAAAAAATAAAGTGTTTTACGCCTGCTTGGGCACAAGCTTCTAAAAGAACACGTGTTTGGCAAGTATTGTTAGCGTAATACTTGAGAGGGTTTTCTACGGACTCAGGAACAATGGTGTGAGCTGCAAAGTGGAGAACAGAATCGACTCCTTCTAAAAGCTTGCCCACTAGGGATCGATCTCCGACGTTTCCTATGACTAGGGTATCCTGAGGTACTGCCTCAGCAAATCCCGTGCTGAGGTTGTCTAAGACTGTGACATTTTCGCCTGCCGCGTCAAGTTGCCGAACAACGTGGCTGCCAATGTAGCCCGCGCCTCCTGTTACCAAGACTCGACTAGACATCCTACCCCCTTATCTAGGTTTAACCAAAAACAGTGATTCAGTGATTATCTTGTTTTTACTGATTCCGGATCGTGGATTTCGGGGATAGTACCTACTCGTCAAACTTTTCTCGACTTAAAGTTTGCTCTTTCACACCAACTACATGTGGGCCGCTGGAATCGTCTCGAACCTCAATAGTAGTTTGAGTCTGTCCTCGAACACCTTTCTTTTGTTGACCGTTGTATACACGATAGCTAGTTGTGTAAGTCACAGTCCAAATGCCAGTGTTAGGATCGCGCCACGCTTGTGGTTGTGCGTCTAAAGTCCAAGTCTGAGTAGGCCAGCGTCGGTAATAGGCACGTTTGTCTTCTCGGATAGTATTGCGATCTACAATTCCGCGCTCAAAATAATGTACTCGGTCTGCGTAGGCAGAAGTAATGCGATCCACATTCCCGGATTCTAAAGCACCGATCATCTCTCCCACTAAAGCACCAATTCGGTGTAGAGAACTATTCTGCTGGGCTGCATCAGGTGTTTTTTGTTCAGCTTTTTCGGGAGTACCTTGGGTCTTTTCAGGAGAACCTTGTTTACTTTGTTCTCTTTCCCTAGCCATTTCATTTTCTAACTCCGATCGACGAGCCTGTTCCTCAGATCGTTTTCTCGTGGATTCCTGAAGACGTTTGTTTTCTTTGGTAGCAGATTCTTCTCTAGCTCGCTTTAGTTCCTCTTCCTGAGCAGTACGCTTGGTAGATTCCTCTTGGGCACGCTTAGTGGCTTCTTCGCGCTGTCTTGCGGCTTCCTGCAGAAGACGTTGGTCAGCTTCCTCTTGGAGTCGTTTGGCCTCCTCTTCAGAAACCACTGGTGGCAGTGAAGGATTCGCCTCTGGGTTTTTTACAGTAGAAGACTCGACAGGGGGAGGAGGAGTAGGTTCCACATGGGTGGTTACATGCCCAGAGGTAGGCATCCTCGGAACAGGTTTACTTCCTTTTCGATCCCACAATAACGAAACCGCAATGACGGCACCCAAAGCGATTACAGACATCCCACCAAGATGACGCCAAACTGCAACATGGAGAGAGTTTGTAACACCTTGTTTTTTAGCTTCTTCGCGGGGCATGGAGGCCACCCTTTCCGGATGAATGGGTGCTGAAATCCTTCTCGCTCCAGGGATAGAGGTCGCTGGTTTAGAAAAAATAGTCCGAGGTGCAGAATATATTTCTGGAACGATGGTTGGCATACTGCTTTCCGCTCTCCATGCGGAAGTCTCACGTCCTACCAGTGACTGTTGAAGCTCTTCCATGTTCCTTGGACGATCACTCGCTCGAATCGCCAGCGCAGAGAGTAGGGCTTTCTCTGTTGAGAATGGAATCGACACTCCTAACTGAGAAGGAGGTACCAAAGGATCCTGGTCTAGTCGGTCTATGACCTCTGGAGGTCTTTTCCCGGTTAGCATCCGATACAACGTAGCAGCTACTTCGTACACATCCGTCCAAGGGCCTTGGTCTCCCGTTTGACTATACAACTCTAGTGGGGTGTACCCGGGCTTCAATACTGCGCGAATGGACCGACTGTGGATCCCGGCTTCTTGCCGAGCGGCACCAAAATCTAAGAGTTTTACTTGAGAAGTTTTGGTTAGATATAGGTTGTCCGGGCTGATGTCTCGGTGCAGTACTCCTGCTTCGTGCACTACGCGCAATGCTTCCATGACGGGCATCAAAATTGACAAAGCACGAGAATAGGAAAGCCTTCCGCCTTGTTGAGATAAATATTGTTCTAGGGTAACCCCTTCGACATATTCCATGACCAAATAACCGGTGTCGTTGGCCTGGAAAAAGTTTTGAACCGCAACAATGTTGGGATGACTTTGAAACCGTGCAAGACCGCGGGCTTCTTCTAAAAATTTATCCAGACCGTAACGAAATTCCTCTCTTGCGTTGCCTGTAAAAGCGGTAACCGCTGTCTTGCCTACTACTCGAGTAGACCACTCTCTTGGGAGGTATTCTTTGATGGCAACTTTAAGTTGAAGTACTTGATCCCAAGCCAAGTAGGTCACACCGAACCCACCATACCCCAACACACGAGCTAAGGAATAACGCCCTTCTAAAATAGTTCCCGGAGGAAGGTAGAGGGAAGAGGTCTCATCGACTTTGGGTCCCTTGCAGCGCGAGCAAACTTGGGAAGATCCCAAGGGTTCTAAACAATACGTGCACTTTCCCGCTTGGTTACTGGGCATTCTGCTGACTCTAGGCTACTTAGCTCCACTGACAACGCTTAATAATAACATTTTCGTGTTTTCGATACACAGTGCTGTACCTTACTTCACGAGTCGAAAGTGTTTCTTGCTCAGTTCCCACCCAAAAGTTTTCTCTAGTGCCATTTTCCAGCGATGGCGACGTTCTGAATGAGTTAAGACATGATTTGGATCTGGAAGAAACTCTTCTTCTGCCTCTCGATCTAGCCAAGAAGTCATGATTTTTGGATGTTTGCCAGAAAATTTGTCTAAGGCCGCGGGATCGATATCGTAAGCATCAAACTTAGGTGGAACGTGTCCCCAATATTTACTCACCTGTTGATTCTTTTCTCGCATAGAGGCCAATGATCGAACGTGTCCGTAATGGTAAATAGGAGCTCCTGCGAGTGCTGCCTTGGGATAACGGCCATATTTATTGCGATCCATGACCACAAAAAATAAACCATCCGGTGAGTAACTCCGAATTGTATTTCTTATAATTCGTGGCGCGCGTCGATACCAACCGGGACTGATGGCAAGATACTCAGGCGAACCATAAAAATGGTAATAATCAAATACCAAGGCTTCCACACGAGGATCTCCTAAATATCGTTCCATTGAAGATCGAATGATTGGAAGATCGTCTTCATGTAATACCTCATCACCTTCCAGATAAAAAGCCCAATCTCCAGTGCAATTAAATTGTGCAATCATCTTCTGTTGAGCGTAAACATAGCCCCGATCTACCATTCCTTCATTCCAACTAGATTCGATAACCCGCACTTTAGGATCTCGAATAGAACGCACCTGTTCTATAGTGTCATCCATTCCTGTGCCTACATTCACTACCAATTCGTCTACAATAGGCAATAGAGAATGGATCGATTCCAAATATGGATATCCAAGAAGAGTTGCGTTCCGAAGAAATGTAAAACCGCTTACTTTCACAGATTTTTAGGCGGGGAAAAACGCCTACCTTTGGTAGGAACCAGAACAATAGTATACCGACTAAAACCTTCAAAATTCTACTTTTTTTAGTCTAAAATGGTTGTATCCTTCGCAAGGAACCTAGAGGTTTTACATATGACCCATACCCAAATAGGTCTAGTTTTTCTTTGCTGTCAACCACTGGTCGGCAGCACAGCAGACAGCACAGCACCTCCCTCCACCACGACTCCCCCAAAAACCGAAGAGAACGCAACTGCCATAAGTAATCCTGTATCAAGTGCACAAGCAGCAAAACTGGTCGTGCCCGTGACCAATCTTGCTAACCGCGCCTATTATCGGCTTGACCCGACCACCTGCAGAGCCAACAACACAGAACATACAGTCCTAAAGAGCTGGTCTAACAAGATTACGTTTACCGAAGATGGCATGTTGGTTTGGGGCACCATTTGCAACGATTCTCCTCGTTTTGTTCACATTCGAGAGATCGGAGGAGATCTACGAACTATTCCAGACTTAACGGAGATTATCTACCAAGGGGAGCATCTCCTATTTCAGACTCAAGAACCGAAATTGTGTTCATTCGGAATTTGGTGCCCAGTTCAGGAAACCCCCTAATGTTCAACACCCGTGCCATTGCCTTTCCATTGCTAGGAAGCCTGCTCTTCCAAACCAATGCCACCGCAGAACCTGAATTTTCTAGGTGCCCCGATGGACTTTCCGGATTAAAGTCTACTATTTGGAAAACCAAAGAGATCCCAGTGTGTTGGGAAGAGTCTACCAACAATTTTCAAAAACAACGCGCTTGGGTGGAAAACAGTATTACCAAAACTTGGCAAAAGTCTTCGGCAGTTCGTTTTACAGGTTGGCGATCTTGCGACTCCTCTAGCGAAGGGATTCGGATCGCCGCTGGGGAAGGTTTCCCACATACTCAGGGGCTAGGCAACCAACTGGATGGTAAACCAAGTGGCATGGTGCTTACTTTCGATTTTAGCCGCTGGGAACCCAAGTGTGCTGATCCCAAAAACCAAGAATCTTGCGTTCGTACTACCGCAGTTCACGAGTTTGGTCATGCCCTTGGGTTTGCACACGAACAGAACCGCCTAGATGCGCCAGCCAAGTGTCGTGCCGAGGAACAACAAGGCACCGTAGGAGATATCAACATTACCCCCTACGATTTGCACTCTGTCATGAATTATTGCAATCCAAAATGGGCAGGGAACGGCGTTCTCAGTGAACAGGACATTTTTGGGGTGCAATCTTGGTACGGCAAGCCCAACCAGCCCCGCTACGAAGGGCAATGGAAAGTGACCCTAAAATACACAGACCAAACTTGCGTGGCAGATGAAGTCACCGCAACTGTTTCTGGAAACACGGTCACCGGGAAACTAACTACTCCTTTTGGTCTCATAGTACCATTTGCTTCGACCATTGATGAGGATTCGAGACTACAAGGATTGGAGTTTCGTTTGAATGACAAGGATACGATTCGGCTGGTCGGAACCCTCATAGAAGGTCGGCTTTACAGTACCGATTGCGGTTGTGGTACTTACAAATTTATTCGGCAATGACGGGAGAGGTGCCATGTGTGCACATTCTAGTAGTAAACGTGATTTTCTTCGCAAAGCAGTTGGTGTTAGTGCAGGATTGGCCGTGTATCCCTTTTTGGGAAAAAGCGCTTTCGCCAGTCCTAGCTTGGCTGCCTCCGGGGGTTGTTGCCTAGTGGGAGCGCAGGCTGCGAAGATCATGGATCGGCTCTCCCAGTTAGCAGCTTCTGGGGAAGCAGGGGCTACCTTACTCCAAAGTTCCGGAGAAGAAGGTTTAGATCGTTTGTTAGGTGTGACACTTGCTAACATTGCGGGCGTTTTTGAAGTTCGGCCCGGGTTTGCTTTTTATGAGGATGGCGAGGATCCCAATGCCTTAGCCCTGCCAGAGAGTTATTTGCCCTCTACCAATGGTACTGTTCTTTTGGGTCGCAGTCTTCTTCAAAATGAATTGGCGCGTAGTACCCACGGTGACATGGCCTTGACTGCAATTTGTGCTCACGAGTTTGCTCACATTGCCCAATATGCCTATCAGTGTCGAGATCGCCTGCTACGTAACCAAACCACTCACAAACTCGTCGAACTTCATGCGGATTTCTTGGCTGGCTATTTCCTCGGGAACAACCAATCTTCCCTGAAGTCTGATCAGTTAATCGAGATTGGGCTTGCGTGGAAAAATTTAGGAGACAGCAACTTTACAGATCCTTACCACCACGGTACACAAGAGGAACGTTTACATGCGGTGGAAGCCGGTTATCGCTCTGCAAAGCTCTCGATGGCCGCTGCGGTAGAGGCTGGAATGCAGGGTTTGTGGGTTTGATAATGAAAAAATTTGTCTTTTTGTCTTGCCTGTTGGTGGCCTGTGCTCCAACGGAAGATCGTGTGGAAACTGCGCAAGGAGGAGTTCGTCTTTGTGCAGATGGCTCGCGCAGTTATTTCGGGGCCTGCCCAGAAGATACCCATGGTTACAAACCAGGTTCTTCACCAAAGGTAGTGCTTTCACCACCCGCGCCAGAGAGGTCCCGTCCCCCTTCGGGAAACCGCACTGATTGCAACGCTTCGAGAATGCCCGGAAGCTCTCGTCCTCCAGATTGTCCACCTCCTACTACCCAAAGTACGCAACTAAAAGACGAAGAGGCACGACTTGCCGAAATCAAAAGACAACGCGAGGAATTAGAGCGCACTAGAGTTCAAGCGGAAACCGAGGCCGAGCAAGCTAAACTGGATGCAGAGAGGGAACGTATTGCCGAGATCAAGAGGCAACAGAAAGCGGCAAAGCGGCTCGCTAGAGCCCAAGCAAAAACCCAAGTAACAAGTACATCAACCCTAATCCATGGTCGTTACCAAGACCACGGTGATGGTACCGTCACCGACGTGGTCAACAAACTCCGTTGGAAACGTTGTGCAGAAGGCCAAACCTGGACAGGAACCACTTGTAATGGGACAGCCATAGAATACACTTGGAATAAGCTCCCAACATTTTCTGGGGGCTGGCGAGTGCCTACCATTGAGGAAGCCAAAACGCTTTTGTATTGCAGAAGTACTGGAAGGTGGGGAGAATCTTTGGCAGTCAATAGAAATTCTACTTGGCTTAATTTAAGTGATTCGGAAAGATACGTGTGTGGGAAGGGTATTGGTGGTACTAGTGATAATCCTGATATAGATAATGATATATTTGTCAATACCCCATTGTTGGTATGGACTTCTAGTGAACATGTGCTAAATGCCGAGGGCGTTTGGGTCGTCGGTTTCAGGGGTGGGAACGTCAACGGCAACAATAAGAACGGCTACGGCGCGGTCCGAGTTGTTTCTTCGAGCCAGTGAAGTTTTCTTTCACTTTAACCCTTTCATGGCATGAAAATTGCAATTTAATGTTAGGATTAAGGCGACCTCACCCCCTAGCCCCATCTCCCTGACAGGAGAGGGGGAATAAAGAAAGGAGATTGTTTCTTGCCTCCCCTCTCCTGACAGCGAGAGGGGTTGAGGGTAAGTTCAAGGAAAAAATACAGCTATAACCCTTTTATTTAATTTTAGCTATAAGTCCATCGCAGCGCTTCAGCCAAACCTCCTCGGCAGGTGTTGCCCTCTGCCCAGTGCGTAGCCACGACGCAATGCCTCCCAAGTGAAGGATTGTGCCTTCTGGATTGCCAACACTGGATCGAGACCCCGCGCTAAAAATCCCGCAACGGCAGCGGCCAAAGTGCACCCGGAACCGTGGTACACGTGAGGCAATCGTTCCCACAAGTACTTTGCTGCTTGTCGATCCTGGGCATATAAGATGTTGATCACTTGTTCGGTCTCCTCATCAGCTCCAGTTGCCAATACGTAACGGCAACCTTGATCCAACAATCGGAAAGCGCAGGCTTCTAGGGACTGTCCCGAAAGCACCAAAGCGCGTGCCTCTCGAACGTTGGGAGTCAACACCGTGACCAGAGGCAAAAGTTTCTCGAAAATCTTGTTTTTTAAGGCTTGACTTGCTAGGACATTGCCTCCCCCTGCCCACAAAATGGGATCCAAGACCACGGGAACTTTTGGGCACTGTTGCAAAAGAGAAACAATGGCCTCGGCGTTTTCCTCACTACCAATCAAACCAATCTTGATGGCGGCGACTTGCATGTCTTCAAGTATGGCTTGTGCCTGTTCAGTGACCAAATGAGCGGCAATGGCAGCGCAGTGCTTTACATTGACGGTGTCTTGAACGGCAATGGCAGTGACCACTGCGCAGGGATGACAACCTAAGTTTAGCAGGGTAGCAATGTCTGCCGCGATGCCAGCACCTCCAGTTGCGTCTTGTCCAGAAAAAGACAAAACCACGGGAGGAGTGCGGTTCTCGGATAACTTGTTAAGTGGAGACACAAAAACCTTCTTGACACCAGAAGTGTTTTTTTAGGAAACTTAGTACTTTGTACGTGTTAAAATTCACAAAACGTAGTGTTCTCGAAGACCATGCAGACCAATTTTATGCAAACTGAAGGATTATACGAACCCTCCTTTGAGCACGATTCCTGCGGAGTAGGTTTCATTGCCAACCTAAAAGGGAAAAAGTACCACTGGATCGTTTCCAAAGGGATTCAAATCCTGGAGAACATGGTACATCGGGGTGCCGTTGGCGCAGAAAAAAATTCTGGGGATGGCGCGGGGATTCTCGTGCAGATCTCACACGAATTTTTCACGAAGGCATGTGCAGAGATCGGCATTGTACTACCCGAGCCAGGAGAATACGGCATCGGGATGGTCTTCTTGCCACCAAGGATAGATTCCGATTCTGGATGTGATGAGTGTAGGCGCATCGTAGAGCAGTCCATTGTAGAGACCGGGCAAGAGTTGCTTGGTTGGCGACGGGTGCCTACCTTTGATGATACTTTGGGAAATTCAGTCGTTTCCGTAGAACCCGAGATTTTCCAAGTTTTTATCAAACGTGCTCAAAACATCGTAGATGCAGAAACCTTTGAACGAAAGTTATACCTCATTCGTAGAAGAGCAGAAAACCAAGTTCGTACTCTGAAAAGTGGATCTATCTATTTTTACATCCCGAGCCTTTCTTGCAAAACCATCGTTTATAAAGGGATGTTGACACCTCACCAACTTTCTCAGTACTACCCAGATCTGAATGACGAGCGGTTTTCTTCTGCTTTGGCATTGGTTCACAGTCGCTTTTCCACGAACACCTTGCCCAGTTGGAGATTGGCACATCCTTTTCGGTTTCTTGCACACAACGGTGAGATCAATACGTTGCGCGGGAATGTGCATTGGATGCGTGCTAGGGAATCTCTCCTGGAGTCGGAATTTTTTACCAAAGAGGAAATGCAGGACATCCTTCCTCTTATTGACGAGAACCAATCGGATTCTGCCACGTTAGACAATGTCGTAGAACTGTTGACGTTGTGTGGACGATCCCTTCCTCACGTCATGATGATGCTCATTCCAGAGGCATGGTCTCGCGATCCTGAAATGAGCCAGAAGAAAAAGGATTTTTACGCTTACCATGCGGCGTTAATGGAACCTTGGGATGGCCCTGCCTCTGTGGCATTCACTGATGGCAAGATGATTGGTGCGACTTTAGACCGAAATGGGTTGCGACCCTCTCGATATTTACTTACCCATGACGATGTGCTGATCATGGCATCGGAAGCGGGTGTTCTGGACATCCCCCCAGAGCAAATCAAGAAGAAAGGTCGACTCCAACCCGGTCGGATGTTTGTTGCGAGCCTCGAAGAGTCGAGAATCATCCCAGATGCCGAAGTAAAGAATCTGATTTGCGCCAGTCAACCCTATGGTGCTTGGCTCAAAGAACAAAAGATCCGACTAGACAACTTACCTATCCTCCAAAAGGAGGCCATTCGAGAACACGCCACTTTGCGCCAACGTCAGTGGGCGTTTGGGTATTCCCTTGAGGATTTAGAGATTCTCTTAACTCCCATGGCCGTCTCTGGGGAAGAGCCTATCGGTTCCATGGGGAATGACACCCCACTGGCCGTGTTGTCGAATAAGTCCCAAGTTTTATTCAATTATTTTTATCAGCTCTTTGCGCAGGTAACCAATCCGCCGATTGATCCGATTCGCGAAGAATCGATCATGTCCCTTATGTCTTTGCTCGGGGGGGAAAAGAATTTATTGTCGGAAACCGAACAACACTGCCACGTGATTGAATTGTCCCAACCAGTGTTGACAGATGAGGAAACCAACCAACTACGTTTTGCAAACCACAAAGGTTTTAAGACCCGCACTCTCTCTCTTTCCTTTCGAATTGGAGAAGGACAACTAGAAAGGGCAGTCGACAGGATTTGTGAAGCCTCTTCTGAGGCCATTTCGGAAGGGTGTAACATTTTATTACTTTCCGATCGAGGGATCGACGAAAACCACGCTGCAGTACCCTCTTTGTTGGCAGTCAGTGCAGTACATCATCACCTGATTCGAGAAGGAAAACGGTCTCGTTGCAGTTTGATTGTAGAAACCGGAGAGGCACGAGAAGTACATCATTTTGCACTCTTGCTTGGGTTTGGTGCTTCTGCAATCAATCCCTACGTAGCTTTTGAATCTATAGAGCAAATGCGTCAAGAAGGCTTGCTCGGTGATTTGCAACTAGAAAAAGCCAAGTATCACTTCATAAAAGCGGTGAACAAAGGACTCTTGAAGATTATCTCCAAAATGGGGATTTCCACGATCCAATCGTACATTGGATCACAAATTTTTGAAGCCGTAGGACTAAGTCCGGAACTGATTCAACGTCATTTTACGGGCACTGTGTCGAGAGTAGGGGGAATCGGTTTTCCAGTGTTAGAACAGGAAACCTTAATTCGTCACCAACACGCCTTTTCAGACCAATTACCTAATTTTTTAGATTTAGAAGTGGGCGGAAACTACCAATGGAGACTGCGAGGCGAAGCCCACACCTTTAATCCAAATACCATTTCTTCGTTTCAAAAAGCGACACGAACGGGAGAGTATGCCCTTTGGAAAGAATACACCCGTGTCCTTTATGCAGGGCCTGAGAACACTTTGCGAAGCCTCTTAGAATTTACAAATTTGGGTCCCATTCCGATTTCGGAAGTAGAACCTGTTGAAGGGATCATGAGGCGATTCTTTACCGGAGCGATGTCGTTCGGAAGCATTAGCAAAGAGGCACACGAAACCCTTGCCATTGCCATGAACCGCATTGGTGGGAAGAGCAACACTGGTGAGGGGGGAGAGGACCCAGAAAGGTTTATTCCAAACGAAGACGGCAGTTCTCGAAGATCGGCAGTCAAACAGGTGGCCTCCGCTCGCTTTGGGGTTACGTCCAATTACCTAGTCAATGCGGACGAATTGCAGATCAAAATTGCGCAAGGTGCCAAACCTGGGGAAGGTGGGCAGTTGCCAGGCCGAAAAGTAGATCACAACATTGCCAAGGTTCGGCATTCGACCCCTGGGGTAGGATTAATTTCTCCTCCACCTCACCATGATATTTATTCGATTGAAGATTTGGCACAGTTAATTTTTGATCTAAAAAACGCGAATCAGTACGCTAGGATCAACGTCAAGTTGGTTTCTGAGGCAGGAGTAGGCACCATTGCCGCAGGAGTTGCCAAGGGGCATGCAGAAGCAGTCCTGATTTCTGGCGCAGATGGCGGAACCGGTGCGTCTCCTTTAAGCTCAATCAAACGTGCGGGATTACCTTGGGAACTTGGATTGTCGGAAACCCATCAGGTACTCATGCGCAATCAACTGCGCTCCCGTATTGTCGTGCAAACTGACGGAAGAATCTTAAGTGGACGAGACGTCGCCATCGCAGCGTTACTAGGCGCGGAAGAGTGGGGTACTGCTACTGGTGCGCTGGTGTCCTGCGGATGCCTCTTGATGAGGAAGTGTCATCTCAATACTTGCCCGGTGGGTATTGCCACTCAGGATCCAGAATTAAGAAAACTTTTCAGTGGAAAACCAGAATACGTCGTGCGTTTCATTCAGTTCCTCTCTATGGAATTGCGTGAATTCATGGCCGAGCTTGGCTTCCGAAAAGTAGATGACATGATCGGACGAACGGACAAATTGAGACTCCGATCCAATATTACTCACTGGAAAGCAAAGTATCTAAATTTAGACCGTATCTTATATCGCTCTGCTGGTTTCCCTACCCATTCTTGTGAACCGCAGGATTTTGCATTGTCCGAATCGATCGACAATCAGTTGATCGAAATAGCCAAACCTGCTTTGGAAGAAAAGAAAAAAGTATCTGGAGAGATTGTTATTCGGAATCTCAACCGTGCAGTGGGCACCATGTTGTCTTCCGAAATTTCCAGAAAGTACGGAGAAGAGGGGTTGCCAGAGGATACTATCTATTTCAAAGTACGGGGTTCTGCAGGCCAAAGTTTTTCCGCTTTTGGTGCTAGGGGATTAACACTCGAATTGGAAGGGGAAGCCAATGATTATTTTTGCAAAGGTTTGTCTGGCGCGAAAGTGATCCTTTACCCTCCGAGAACTGCTGGTTTTAACTCCCATGAGAATGTTATCGTCGGGAACGTGGCTTTTTACGGTGCGACCAGTGGTGCTGCCTATATTCGTGGCATTGGAGGCGAGCGTTTTTGCGTTCGGAACTCGGGTGCTAACGTGGTGGTCGAGTCGATTGGCGACCACGGTTGTGAATATATGACTGGAGGTCGTGTCGTCATTCTTGGAAATATAGGAAAGAATTTCGCCGCGGGCATGAGTGGGGGCATTGCGTATTTATTCGATCCCAATGGTGATTCTCGTCCGAGGATAAATTTAGGGATGGTGGCACTCGAAACCTTGGAAAGTGAATCCGAAATTTTTGAAGTTCGGAAGATGATTGAGCAATTTTTCCAATACACAGGCAGCCTTGTCGCCAAAGAGATATTAGAGCATTGGGACGCGAGCCACTTTACCAAGGTCATGCCAACAGACTACAAACGCGCACTACAAGAGATGCAACAGTCTTCTGGCAAGGCTGGAGAGCTATAACCATGGGCAAGGTCACTGGATTTAAAGAATTTCAACGCGCCACGCATCAATATGCTTCTGTGTCAGAACGAATTTGGCATTACGATGAATTTGTATTGCCTCTTTCAAAAGAACAAGTAGAGGAGCAAGCAGCTCGTTGCATGGATTGCGGGGTGCCTTTTTGTCATTTTGGTTGCCCGCTTGGTAATTTGATTCCCGATTTTAACGATCAGGTTTATCTCCAGCGTTGGGATTCTGCAACTCAAACCCTCTTTTCTACTAATAATTTTCCGGAGTTTACTGGACGAATTTGTCCAGCTCCTTGCGAATCTGCTTGTGTTCTTGGTTTGATCAAACCCATGGTTTCGATCAAAACCATTGAATTGGCCATCATTGAGCGTGCTTTTGAATCTTTAGCTCCTCGAATTCCAACATACTGCACCGGAAAACAAGTCACTGTCGTAGGTTCTGGGCCGGCAGGTCTTGCCGCGGCAGACCAACTCAATCAGGCAGGGCATTCCGTTACTGTTTATGAACGCGCAGATCGAATTGGGGGTTTATTGATGTATGGCATCCCCAATTTCAAGTTAAACAAAAAAATCGTCCAAAGACGAATTGATAAAATGACCGCTGAGGGTGTGGTTTTTAAGACCAACGCCAACGTAGGAAGTGCGCAATTCCCTGCAGAGACACTTCTGCAAGATGCTGTGATCATTGCCACTGGTGCTACGGTTCCAAGGGATTTGGCAATTCCGGGCCGAGAAGCAAAGGGCGTCCATTTTGCCATGGATTTTCTCGCACAAAATACGAAACGTGTTCTTGGAGACAGTGTTCCTGACGTAGACAAGATCGATACCTCTGGAAAACATGTGGTGGTCATTGGAGGAGGAGATACTGGGTCGGATTGCGTAGGTACCTCCATTCGTCAGGGTGCGGTGTCGGTCACTCAAATTGAATTACTTCCCAAGCCCACTGCGCAGCGCACGGAAGAAACGGCATGGCCTAACCATCCGGGGCCGAGAATCTTCAGTATTTCCTCTTCGCAACAAGAAGGGTGTGAGAGAGATTGGTCAGTTCTTTCTAAAGAGTTTCTTAAGGATTCCGATGGCAATCTCATTGGAATCCGGTGCGTTCGACTAGACTGGAAAGATCCTGCACGCTTTCAATACCAAGAAATTCCAGATTCTGAATTTATTTTGAAAGCGGATCTCGTTTTTCTTGCCATGGGTTTTCTTTACACAGATCCAACTGGCTTGTTGGAATCACTTGGCATAGAACGAGACAAACGAGGCAACATCAAAGCAAGTGAAAAGGATTATCAAACTTCTCGTCCTGGAGTGTTCGCTGCGGGTGACAGTCGACGTGGGCAATCTTTAGTGGTATGGGCTATTTCCGAAGGAAGGGAATGCGCACGGTCCGTTGACCGATATTTAGGTAGTGGTTTATCACGTTTGGAAACAAAGAGTAACAGCCTTTGCGAACTTGCCTAGATGCCACTATCTTCTCCAGAGGCAGGGTTGACTGTTTACCTCGTAGGCGGTGCTTTGCGAGACCAATTACTTGGGTTGCCAGTAAAAGAACGAGATTGGGTGGTGGTAGGTGCTACGCCAACAGAGTTAATTCAACGGGGTTTTAAGCAAGTAGGAAAGGATTTTCCAGTCTTTTTACACCCTTTTACTTCGGAGGAGTATGCGCTAGCGCGCACCGAGAGAAAAACTGGCCCTGGGTATTATGGTTTTGAGATCCATGCAGATCCTCAAGTTACTTTAGAAGAGGATTTGATCCGCCGAGATCTTACCGTCAATGCCATGGCACAGTCTTTGGACGGGGTTCTCGTTGATCCTTTTGGTGGAAAACAAGATTTAGAACGTCGTCTTTTGCGCCATGTCTCTCCTGCATTTGTAGAGGATCCAGTTCGTATTCTTCGGGTGGCGCGGTTTGCGGCCCGTTATGAACGATTGGGTTTTCAGGTGGCAGAGGAAACCTCCACGCTTATGCAGCAGATGGTACAGAATGGGGAAGTCAATGCCCTTGTGCCAGAAAGGGTGTGGGCCGAACTGGTTAAGGCATTAGGAGAGGAAAAGCCTTGGCGTTTTTTTGAGGTATTGCGAACCTGTGGTGCCTTGGCTAAGTTGTTTCCAGAAATCAATGCATTGTGGGGAGTTCCCCAACCTGAAAAGTATCACGCAGAGGTCGATACAGGAGCCCACGCAATGTTGGTATTGCGACAGGCTACTCGACTCTCTCCTTTGCCTTTAGTTCGTTTTGCAGCCTTAACTCACGATCTTGGGAAAGCGGACTCCCCTCCTAACCAATGGCCTAGTCATGTTGGGCACGAAGAGCGCGGAGTACACAGGGTGCAAGAACTTTGCAAACGCTATCGTGTCCCGCGTGAGTACCACGACTTGGCAATGCTCGTGGCCCGATGGCACACCCACTGCCACCGAATCGGTGGATCTCGCCCGCACACTCAGTTGAAAGTCTTGGAGAGTTTAGATGCTTTCCGTCGACCCGAGCGTTTTGAACAGTTTTTAATTGCCTGTGAGTCGGATGCGCGCGGGCGTCTCGGAAAAGAGGAAGCTCCTTATCCGCAAGCTCAACAAATGCGCGATTTACTAAAAGCGGCTTCCTCTGTTCCTACAGAACCTCTTGTGCAAGCGGGTCTCACTGGGAAGGCTTTTGCAGAAGCTCTTAAGGAAAAGCGAATCGAGGCAATCCGGTCATAATGACCCATCTAGCCTAGTCCGCATAGTGCTAGAAATATTCTTATTAGGTGCGCTTCATAGAGTCAAAAAAGGAAGCATTGGTCTTAGTAGCTTTGACTCGTTCCAGCAAAAAGTCCATGGCGGACACTTCGTCCATTGGATGCAAGAGTTTTCGCAAAACCCACATTTTTTGAAGTTCGTCTGGATGAGTGATGAGCTCTTCTCGCCGAGTTCCAGAGCGATTGATATTCATGGCAGGGAAAGTTCGCTTCTCGGAGATCTTGCGATCTAGGTGGATCTCCATGTTGCCAGTTCCTTTGAATTCTTCGTAGATCACATCATCCATTCGAGAACCGGTGTCGACGAGTGCCGTGGCAATAATCGTAAGGCTACCGCCTTCTTCGATATTACGAGCTGCTCCAAAGAACCGTTTTGGACGATGCAAAGCATTGGCGTCCACTCCTCCAGTGAGCACCTTGCCAGATGCCGGGGCCACTGTGTTGTAAGCGCGTGCTAACCGTGTGATCGAGTCCAACAAAATCACCACATCCCGCTTATGTTCCACTAGTCGTTTGGCTTTTTCAATCACCATTTCGGCCACTTGCACATGTCGAGCAGCTGGTTCGTCAAAAGTACTAGAGATGACCTCTCCTCGGACGGAGCGTTGCATCTCAGTAACCTCTTCTGGACGTTCGTCAATCAGCAGGACAATTAGGTAGCTATCCGAAGAATTATGCGCAACACTTTGAGCAATGCTCTGCAGCATCATGGTCTTGCCTGCTTTCGGAGGCGAGACTATCAAACCGCGCTGACCTTTTCCAATGGGTGCGACGAGATCAATGATGCGTGGGGTGATATCTTCTGAACTACCATTCCCACGTTCCATACCCATTCGCCGATTTGCGAATAAAGGGGTCAAATTCTCGAACAAAACCTTGTTTTTCGAGTTCTCAGGAGATTCGAAATTGATATCACCAACTTTCAAGAGGGCGAAGTAGCGTTCTCCTTCCTTTGGAGGGCGAATCTTTCCAGAAATGGTATCTCCAGTCCGAAGATTGAACCGGCGGATCTGACTAGGCGATACATAGATATCGTCCGGGCCCGCTAAGTAAGAACTATCTGCAGAGCGTAAAAACCCAAAACCGTCCTGCAAAATTTCGAGCACTCCGTCTCCATGGATGTCTTCTCCCTTTTGGGCTTGGGCTTTTAAGATGGCAAAGATAACGTCCTGTTTTCTCGAACGCGCCATGCCTTCAATGCCCATGCTCTGGGCAATGTCAATGATTTCAGCAGCACTTTTCTTTTTGAGGTCGGTCAGATTCATGTCAGTAAAACGCAGGGGTACCTAGAAGCGCGGAAACGCTACTACTATGGGGGAAGGAATTTGGGTTGGGAAACTAGAACCAGAAATGCGTGCCTCAGAAGAAGCACGCAACATCTTAGCACTAAAACGCAGTGCAAATCAATACAACCCTACAGGTTATTGTCTATGAAGATAGCCAAATGTTCTTTGGAGAGTGACCCTACCTTAGTTGCTTCCACTTGTCCGTTTTTGAACAACATCAAAGTGGGGATACCACGGATGCCGTAACGAGGAGGCGTGACGGGGTTTTGGTCAATATTCAATTTGGCTATTTTGACACGTCCTGCGTATTTGGTTGCAATTTGTTCTAAGACAGGAGCAATAGACTTGCAAGGCCCACACCACTCGGCCCAGTAATCTACCAAGACGGGAATATCGGACTTCAATACGTCTTGTTCAAAACTCTTGTCGGTGACGGTAGTAATATCAGCACTCACGAGATCATCCTCCGTTGTTACATTTAAAATGGTTGCGCGCTTCTTTGCACACAGAGGGAATCGCCCAGCCGTGCCCATAGATTACCTCATACGTGGCCGGCAATCGCCCTTCATATCGAAAATTCTCATAAGCAGCAGCGAGCCTCTGGAATGTCCCCCGACTTGTGAGATGACGTGGGCGGCCCTGAGTAACATTGTGGGCCCCCAACTGTTTTAGATCTCTCATGAGGCCGAACATGTCAGGATAGGTCACTGTAATATGTTCTACATCCATGACGATTCCGCTAAAACCTGCGTGTGCTAAGAGGTCGCCAATGTCGTGCATGTCAACAAACGCGTTG
>Ga0268283_1000479_pt1 | contig 26260 bp, 23 predicted proteins | sample saktaG_13_FD_190140 | JGI IMG/M metagenome (GOLD analysis project Ga0268283, IMG submission 190140) | Saline water microbial communities from Sakinaw Lake, British Columbia, Canada - sak_2013_06_06_36m | ecosystem: Environmental > Aquatic > Non-marine Saline and Alkaline > Saline ... | reverse complement strand
GGAGTCCATTTGGCGGCGTGATTATGCGAACCATCGTGAAGCAAAATCGGCTATTTCTCATTACATCGTCAATTTTTACAACAGTAAACGATTACATTCAACGCTAGGTTATCTGTCGCCCAGTCACGTATAACCAAGCGAATGCTCTTTCAACGACCCAGCGACGTGGAAGTAATTGAAATCCGTTGACATCGTCGGATCGTAAAACGGTTTCAACCACAATGTGAAAACGTTTTGCCACCCATTCCATGAAATTTGAACCACGATAGTCGCCATCGACCCAAATACGGCGAATTTTCTTGCAACTGCCTGTAAAGGCTTTAAAAATCAGTTTGGCACCTTCGCGAACCATAATCAGACCAAGTGTATCTACCAAAAGATGGCGTTTACGACCTTGAATGTGTTTGTAAGTATTATAACCTTTGATGCCCGCTAACGCGGTTGTTTTAACGCTTTGACTGTCGATAGAACCTGCTGTTGGATGTTTGTACTTTCCCATTTTTTGCCTGACCCGGGCGCGTAACGTATCGTGAATCTGCGGCCAAATTCCGTTTTTTTCCAGCGACCCAAATAACCATAAACAGTCTGCCACTTGGGAAATAGGTGAGGTAATAATCGCCATGCACAGCCTGCCCGAGTGATATACAAAATCGCGTTGATTAAATTCTCGGGCGACCACCATCCAACGCTGGTGGTAATAATGGACCACACAAGCCCATTTTTTGTCGTTTAAATCTGTTGGATAACGTTTTACTGGTCGAGGTCGCTTCTTTTTCATGCTGGCAAAATTGTGTATGTTCACATTTTTGGCTCAGTTTGATACTTTTAAAACACGCACTTAGATAGATGGTGTCTAAAAAACTTGATGACCCAGAAGGTCTGTTTTTTCTCACCCTAGCCAACATCATTCGCAACATTCCTTGCCTACAGTTCCCGTAAAATTTAATACGTTGCTCATGTTTTCACCTCAATCGTTAATTAGTCTTGTGATAATACTCGAATTTCAGTTATAAGGTGCCATACCAATTAACTACACAGGAAGATACATGAATGAGCTACTAAAAGATTTAATGAATAACGTTGCAGATGCTAATGGATTCGTCATCATACACGTTGATAATAAGGCTATTACAAAGAACTCGATTTTGAGATTTTATCTAAAAACCTTAGAGAAGGACGTCAATGAAGTAATGCTTGAACTAACAAAACCATCTCTTGCGCTGGCGCAGCCTTCATTCCAAATTTTTAAGCATAAAAACGCTGAATTAACTAAAAAATACGGTGGTTCATTAGTACATGAAAAATGGGTAATTGGTTTTTTAAAAGCTAATTCAGCTATTGCTAAAGCTAAAATAGAAGCCGAATACAGGGAATCACCCGAAGGAATCAAGGCTGAAGAAGCCAAAAAAGCTACGTTAGCTTACAGAAAACTCCCGTCAGACAAGCCGATTAGCTACGACAGGGACAGAATAACCTATGCAAATAATAATAGATTACTAGCTTTTGGTGATTTTAGAGACCAGTTTCTTTAGAACTTTGCCCTTATCTAAATTAACAAGCGGCACAAACTTTCTATTTTCTACTGGGTCTCTCATGCCGTACCTCACCACCGCACGCAATCTTCTCGCAATATCAATCCAAAAATGGATTTGAGATAACTAATTGACAGTCTATTTTTTGACCGTGTTGCATGTCTTCAGAATACAAAACGGTGCAGCCCGATTAAAGTGCGGAGCTAATAATCAGGCTATCGTAAAACGAAAAACCCAATCGTTCCGCGATGTTTAAGCCTAACTCGTGCGTCTCGACGGTGATAAATTGTCGTGAAAATCAGCCTCAAACCCGATAAAAAAGAGTGAATAATTAAATTGAAAACCTTTAACGAAGAATTAAACCAACACATCGCCGTGATGAAATTGGCGGAACGGTGCAGCGAATCCATTGAAACCGCTGCAAAATTATTGATGGAAACCTTTGCACGCGGTAACAAAATTTTATTGTGCGGCAACGGCGGAAGTGCTGCCGACGCGCAACATATCGCCGCAGAATTCGTCGTTCGTTATGAAAAAAAACGTCGCGCATTACCCGCGATTGCCTTGACGACCGATTCGTCAATTTTGACCGCTCACGCCAACGATTTTGATTTTGACAGCGTGTTTGCGCGTCAAATTGAAGCCTTGGGAAATTCGGGCGACACCTTAATTGCGATTTCCACGTCGGGCAACAGCAAAAATATCATTCAAGCGGCACAAATCGCACGCGCTAAAAATCTAAACGTGATTGCGTTGACCGGCGAAACGGGTGGCGCGTTAATCGACGTGGCAAACCTAACGATTACCGTGCCTTCCAACGTGACGGCACGCATTCAAGAAACCCATATTTTAATCGGACATTACTGGTGTGGTGTCGTAGAGGAACGTTTACATGTTAGCGAATCTGCCTGATTTTTCGACGGCGCGAATTTTAGTGATGGGCGACGTGATGCTGGATCGTTATTGGTCTGGGCAAGCGGCGCGGATTTCGCCCGAAGCTCCCGTGCCAGTGGTGAAAGTGAAAACCATTGAAGAACGAGTCGGCGGCGCAGCGAATGTGGCGTTGAATATCGCCAAGTTGGGCGGCAAAGTCACGTTACTTGGTGTGATTGGCGATGATGCGGATGGCGATTCATTGCAGCGTTTGTTGCGTGCTGAAGGCGTGGAATGTGATTTTATCATCGACGAAAAACTGCATACGATTTGTAAATTGCGCGTCATGGCGCAGCATCAACAATTATTGCGCGTCGATTTTGAAGAAACGCCGTTGACGTTTAATCACGCGAATTTAGCCGAACGCTTGCACAATCATTTGGCGAAAAATGACGTGATTGTCTTTTCAGATTATGGAAAAGGCACGCTGGCAAACGTCGCAGAGTATATTTCGATTGCTAAAAATGCGGAGTTAAAAACGCTGATTGACCCAAAAGGCACGGATTACCAACGTTACGCAAATGCGAATTTAATCACGCCGAATTTAGGCGAATTAAAGGCGGTGGTCGGCGAAAAGAACATTGAAACGTTAATCGAAAACGGGCGCGAATTATTAGCGCAACACAAAATCGAAAATTTATTGCTGACACGCGGCGAAGCGGGCATGAGTTTAATCGATGCCAATTCGACCCATTCATTACCCGCGCAAGCGAAAGAAGTGTTTGATGTCACGGGCGCAGGCGATACCGTTATTGCGGTGATGGCGTTAGGTTTGGCGATTGATTTACCGTTACGCGAAGCCATGTTTTTAGCGAATTTAGCGGCGGGAATTGTCGTGGGAAAAGTCGGCACGTCTACCGTTTCAACGTTGGAATTAAACCGCGAAATGCACACCCATCGAGATGCTTTATTTGGCGTGGTGTCGGAAAATGAACTAGAACAGGCGATGATTCGGGCGAAATCGCACGGCGAAAAATTGATTATGACCAACGGCTGTTTTGATTTGCTGCACGTTGGACACATTACTTATTTGCAGCAAGCGAAAGCCTTGGGCGACCGATTGATTGTTGCGGTCAATTCCGACGAATCCGTCAAAATGTTGAAAGGCGATTCGCGCCCGATTAACACTTTGCATGCCCGAATGTCAGTTCTCGCGGCGTTGGAATGCGTCGATTGGGTGGTTGAATTTAGCGAAGAAACGCCCGAACGTTTGTACACTCGATTGTTGCCAGACGTAATTGTGAAAGGCGGCGATTATCAACCCGAAGACGTGGCGGGTGGCGCGGCGGTGATTGCAAACGGTGGCGCGGTGGAAATTTTAGCGTTTGTTGACGGGCAATCAACCAGTCAAATGATTGCACGAGCGCGGTTGGGCGTTTAATCATGGTGATTCACGATAGCGGTGTTATTTTATATTTGCTGATGGCGTTCGGTTCGGGCTATGCGATTGGGAATGTGCGCGGCATGGGATTTTTAAACACCTGGTTTTTGTCGATTATTTTTGTGCCGCTTGTCTATGTACTGGTTAACCAAAAACTTTTGATGTTGATAACGGTGGTGGGTTTTTCATTCGGACTTTTGTTTGCCAAAAGTTTATCTTTTTTTCAGCTTATGGATTATTTCAATCCGTCGCGGTTTATGCAATCGCATAAAAAACCGAAAGTCGAACCGACGCGCAATTATCAGCCGCAATTTTCAAGTCACGGAAATAAAACGGAAGAATTGATTGATCGTCGCCGACCCGAAGAAATTTTGGGCTTGAATCCTAATTTTACCCAAGCCGAATTAAAAGCGGCATATCAACGGGAATCGAATCGCACGCATCCGGATAAATGGATCAATAAACCGGATTCGATGCGAAAAATTATGGAAGCGGAACAAAAACAAATCAATTCGGCTTACAACAAACTGCGGCGGGATTGAAAACGCGGGAAATTTTTTGCGAAAACGCTCAAATCAAGTATTCTTTGTAGTCACATTTTCACACACCAACGGATTATTTTACTGTGAACAAACTTTTTTCATTTTTAAAAATCATTTTTTTAGGATTAACCATGGCATCATCGGCACAAGCGGCAACAGCGGAAGAAAACAAAGCAGCTGGCATAACTTTTTTGGCTGAAAATGCGAAAAAAGCAAACATTGTCACCACGGGAAGTGGCTTGCAATATGAAGTTTTGACGCAAGGCACTGGCGACAAACATCCCGCCGCAACGGATAATGTGATGGTGAATTATGCGGGCAGAACCTTAGACGGCAAAGAGTTTGACAGTTCTTCTAAAGTCAGTTTTCCGTTAAATCGCGTGATTGCGGGTTGGACAGAAGGCGTGCAGCTGATGACCGAAGGCGCGAAATACCGTTTTTATATTCCGTCGAATTTGGCTTATGGTGAACGCGGCGCAGGTCGTGATATTCCAGCCAATGCGGCGTTAATTTTTGACGTGGAATTGTTGAAGATTAAGTAAAGCTCATCTCATTTAATTTTTTCACCAAAAAACGTGGCTTTTGCCACGTTTTTTTTGCTATTTTTTATAGATTCACCAAAGCATTAACCGCACGATGAGAAATAACCGTCTAACTTTTAGCAATTAAACGTACAATTGGGCTTCAAATTCACTAATTTTCAGGAAAAATAATGACGCAAGCAAGCAAGCAAGCAAGCAAGCAAGCAAGCAAGCAAGCAAGCAAGCAAGCAAGCAAGCAAGCAAGCAAGCAAGCAAGCAAAAAATTATGTTGCGGCTTTAGGCTGCGTCAAGTTTTTCTTTTCTAAAAACCCGCCAATGCTTTGCGTTCGCGGGTTTTTTTATGCCTAAATTTTTTATTTTTTAACCTTGGAGCAACACCAGCATGGCAGATTCAAAAGTAACAATAATCAAAACAACTGACCTTGCTTCGCTTACCGCAAGCGATATTTCAAAGCTCACCGTTGCTGAAATAAGCAGTTTGACCAAAACCCAGCAGGAATCTTTCACGCCAGAATTGGCGGCAGGGTTAACGGATAAGTTGTTGGCTGTTTTACCGATAAAATATATTCCCGCTGAGGTGTTTGCGGCAATCCCACTCAAGGCGTTACCCAGTTTAAAAATCAGTGCGCTGTCTGTTGACCAATTCAGCGCAATAACCTCTGATGAAATTTCAGCGTTAACTAATGCCCAAATTAGCAGCTTCACCGCCAAACAAATTGCCGCAATCAGTGCCGAGCAAGCAGCGGGATTTACCGCCAAACAAGTGAGCGCATTTAAAACGTTGTCGAATTTTAGCGACGAGTTTATTGCCGCTTTAGATAATTCATTTGTTGCCGCACTACCAACAAAAACATTTGCCACATTAAGCACCAAGCAATTGCCTATTTTGACGACTGACCAAATGCCCTCTGTGACAGCGGCGCAAATTAGCGCGTTAAAGTCTGGACAAATCGACGCATTGGAAGCCGACGATGTTGCTGCGTTATCTATTGCTGCGATCAAAGGTTTCAGCAAAACTAACATCGCCGGTTTAACGCTTGCTGATTTAACCAGCGATGGGCAATTTTCCGCGCTGACTCCGAAACAGCTTTCTTTTTTATCGACGACGCAAATCAGTTCGATGGATGCTACGCATGCCGCATTATTAACACCTGCCGATATGGGTGTGTTCAATTCAGCACAAGTGAAAGCGTTAAATCTTGATGCCATTGCGGCGATTGAACCGAAAAGTTTCGCAGGTTTGACTGCCAAAAATATCCTCGGTTTAGACGTTTCAACAGGTTCCAATCAAATTGAAGCCTTAACACCTGCACAAGTCGCTGCCTTAAAACCCGCATCCGTTCGCGTTTTGAAAGCCGAACAAATTGCCGCGTTAGAAACGGATGATATTCTGGCGTTATTACCTGCCGCTGTGAAAGTGATTACACCTGATGCGTTGTCGTCGCTAAATAGTGCCGCATTTTCTTATTTGTCATCTCAACAAATTATTGCTTTCACGACAGCACAAATGGATGTGTTAACGACAAAACAAATTTCACAATTTAGCGCATCACAAGCAGCCGCATTGACAGCCGAACAAATTGCTCGATTTGCGGGTGATGAAGCTGATAAATTACCTTCTGAAGCGATTGCGGCATTAAGCACCAAAGCCATGAAAGTGTTGGACATCAGCGGTTTTGATTCGGCTCAAATTTCAAAATTATCCAATGCACAAGCGAGCGCGTTAAGTTCAAAACAATTGGGTGAATTATCCGATGACGGTTTGAGCGGCTTGTCGGCTGAAAAAATGAAAGTCATTAAAGCCTCAGATTTACCTACGGGTAACATCAATAAATTAAGCTCAGATGCACTTGCCGCGTTCGGTTCAAAACAATTTGCTGACTTTTCAACGATGGCATTAGAAGCCTTATCGTCAACGCAAGTGGGGAAATTATCCGCCGAAGTGTTGAACTGGCTGGAAGACAAAGGCTATGTCATTTTGAATGGAATCATTGAAACCGCACCTGCCGATACAACTCGCCCTGTATTTTTATCGGCAACCGTTAATGGTAATTCGCTCGTGATGGCTTATTCCGACGCGAATTCACTCAGTACCACCACGGCGGCAACCAGTGCTTTTGTGGTGAAAAATGGCGGTGTGGTAAATGCTGTGACAGCGGTTTCGGTGAATGCGACCGCAAAAACTGTCACGCTCACGTTGACAAACGCTGTGGACATTGGCAATACAGTCACTGTGGCTTACACTGAGCCTACTTCGCGCAATGATACTCATGCCATTCAAGATGCGACGGGGAATGATGCGGTTTCGTTGGTGGCACACGCGGTAACTAATCTTTCCGACGTAATGTATGGTGGAACAGGAAATGATAAGTTCGTTATTCACAGTATCGCAAATCAGATAGACCCAACAGTGGTTACTATTTTTATTGATAATTTTAAAACCGCTGGCATAGATACATTAGCTTTTGATACAGGTGCCGCTACAATCTATACGCCTGTTGTGTTACCAGCAGCAGAGGTTCAAACGATTACGTTCAGTGGCATAGCTTATAAAGGCGATGTTATTAGGTTAAACAATTTAGCTGATAATTCGATAAGTTACACTGTGAATGGAACATATGAAGATTTAAATACTATTGCAAGCAACATGGCTGATCAAATTAATAATGCAGCAGGCAAGTTAGTTACAGTAACTGCAACAGGATCCGTTTTAACCATTACAGCTGACAACCCTGGTACTCCTTTAACAACGAAAAGTGAAATAGATACAACATCCGCAAGATTATCTGTCAAGGTAATAGAATCATCGACTTCAGCCACAATTACTGTTTCAGGGATGCCTTATAAAGGTGATTCTTTACAAACAAGTTTCGGAAGTGCTTTTGCTGATGAGGCTAAAGGATATGGCGGCGACTTGTTGTATGCCATTAATTACGAATTTAGTATGAGTCACTCTGGTGCAGAGCTTGCTGACCTTCCATACAGACTGAATAATAGTAAGAACGGTTCTTTCATAATAGCAACTGCAACCACAGGAAGTACGCTTTCTAGTATATCTCCTATTCAGGCTTCAGTCACATGGAGTAATTCAACAGCTTCTGAAACGATTGATATTGCAGTTCTACATGAAAATGTCCTCCGTGTTTCAGCTTCAGGAAATTTCATAAAATCCAGCACGAACTCACCCGATTTATCGACCATTTTAAATAATGCGAAGACTGCTTTTACTGATACGATAGTGAAATACTACGTTGGTTCTGATGGTTCCAACAGTTACGTTATAACCGCTGGTGACACTGCGGGGCATTACACGGATGTAATTCAATTAACGGGTGTTTCGCTGTCTAATGTTTCGGCAACCGATTTTGTGGCTTAACTCTTACGTTGCCCTTATCAGACTTCGCGGCACGAAGTTGAGTTAAGTTGTTTTGAATCTTGAAAAACCGCCCTTCGGCACACGCTGAAGAGCGGTTTTTTTGTTGTGCTGCTTAAACAAAATCCGCGTTGTGTGATTTTTCAAAAGCCACGTTTTTTACTTTTTCATTATTCTGCGTTAAACAATCCCGTTGATAAATATCTATCGCCGCGATCACAAATAATCGTCACAATCACCGCATTTTCAACTTCATTTGCCAATTGCAACGCCGCGCAAACCGCACCGCCTGACGAAACGCCGGCAAAAACGCCTTCTTCTTTGGCTAATCGGCGCGTCATATTTTCGGCTGATAATTGGTCAACCTCAATAATCCGATTCACGCGATTGGGTTCGTAAATTTTCGGCAAATACTCAGGTGTCCAGCGACGAATTCCCGCAATTTTAGAATCGCCTTTTGGTTGCACGCCGACAATTTGAATGTCGGGATTTTGTTCGGTGAGATATTTTGACGTTCCCATAATTGTCCCCGTCGTTCCCATCGAACTCACAAAATGCGTCACCGTTCCTTCGGTGTCGCGCCAAATTTCTACGCCCGTCGTTTCATAATGCGCTCGCGGATTTTTTGGTTACTGACTTGCGTCTGTTTCACTTATTTTTCTCTGGTTTAGTTAAGTTATAGATTATGGCTTAAATTAAAAGTTAGCTATTATTAGCAAATATCAACGTTTTGGATACTATATGACATCCGTCTAATAATTTTGGAATGCTGTTTTGAATGTCGTTTAAATCAGTTGCTGTAGACGGTGCTGAGAAAGGATATGGCAGGAATTACGATGGAAAATGTAGTGCAGAATTTTAGAAAGTTGGTGCGCCCGAGCGGATTCGAACCTCTGACCTCAGCCTCCGGAGGGCTGCGCTCTATCCAGCTGAGCTACGGGCGCGTTTTGAAGTGGTGAATTTTAAACGAAAACCGCGTTGATTACGATTAGATTTTTTGAATTAACGCGACTTTTGCAATTATTCGCTCCGTTCGCTGGCTTGTTGTGTAATGACACTGCGCGGCGGCACGCTGTGTGTCAGCCACACATTGCCGCCAATAATCGAGCCTTTGCCAATCGTCACGCGCCCTAAAATCGTCGCGCCCGCATAAATAACGACTTCATCTTCGACAATCGGGTGACGCAAATTGCCTTTTATCAACACGCCGTTTTCATCTTTTTGAAACCGTTTCGCGCCCAACGTGACGGCTTGATACAAACGCACGCGCTGCCCAATAATCGCCGTTTCACCAATCACTACGCCGGTTCCGTGATCGATAAAAAAACTTTCGCCAATTTGTGCGCCAGGATGAATATCAATGCCGGTTGCCGAATGCGCGAGTTCGGCAATCATTCGCGCCACCAACAAGGCTCCGTGTGTGTATAAAATATGTGCCAATCGATGATAAATCACCGCCATAATGCCAGGATAACAGACCAACACTTCGTCCGGCGTTCGCGCGGCGGGATCACCTTCATAAGCCGCTTGAATATCGCTGTCAATCAACGACCGAACGTCGGGCAATTGCGCGGTGAAGTGGCGCGTAATTTCAATCGCTTTTTGATGCGCGGCATCGTCCACGCCGTCGCTACCGGAAATAAATTGCAACTCGCGGCGAATTTGTTTGAACAACTCATGCAGCACGCAATCCAACGTATGACCGACAAAATAATCAATCCCTTCTTCAGTTAAATCCGGTCGCCCCAATCGATTCGGAAACAGCACGGACGACAATCCATCTACAATCTGTTGCAGCTCTTTCCGTGACGGCAATTTAGGCGGTTTGTGTTTTCGTTGACGATTTTCTAACGATTGCACGCGCAATGCTCGCAATCGCGCCACCGTTTCTGCAACGCCCCAGTGATATTGGGTGATTTCATTCATTATTTTTCAATCCTTCGTTTTCTGTGTTTGGTAGCCGTAAATTTCTTGAATAGTCATAACGGAATTTAATTGGTAAATTAGCCGCCTATAATAAAACAATTGATTGAAATTCTATGGATTTGTTTCACAAAACTGGGCGAAATTTTTATGTTTAAGAATCTAAAATGCGACATTCCAGCGGGCATTGCTATTTTTTTTATCGCCATTCCGTTATCGATGGGCATTGCATTAGCATCGGGCGCACCTTTATTTTCAGGGTTAATCGCCAGTATTATCGGCGGAATCTTAGTCGCGCCATTAAGTGGTTCCGCCTTAGGAATTAGCGGCGCGGCGGCGGGTCTGGTCATGTTGATGATTAGCGATATTGAAACGTTGGGATTTTCGGCGTTTTTATTAACCGTGATTTTGGCGGGCGTGTTACAGGTGTTTATGGGCTTGGCAAAAATGGGCAGCATCGCGCATTATTTTCCCAGTTCCGTGATTAAAGGTATGTTGTCAGGCATAGGCGTGATTATCTTTTTAAAACAAATTCCGCACGCCGTCGGTCACGACGACGATTACGAAGGCGATTTGTCGTTTATTCAATCCGACAGTTATTCGACACTCACCGAATTAGCGCATATTTTAGAATTTTCGTCGCCAACCGCGATGAGCATTTCTGTTATTTCGCTGCTAATTTTGATGGTGTGGGAGCGTCCTAAACTCAAAAAAAGTAATTTCTTTCAAGTCTTGCACGGCACGTTAATCACGATTATCGTCGGCGTTTTAATCAATCAATCGCTGCAAATTTTTTATCCCGAATTCGCCTTAAAAGAAACGCATTTGGTGAATCTTCCTGTGGCGGCAAATTTCGGTGAATTATTAGGGCAAATGCACAGCCCTGACTTTTCGCAATTGGCAAATCCTGCCGTGTACTTCAGCGCGGCGATGTTGGCATTTATCGCCAGTTTAGAAACGTTATTATCTGTCGAAGCGGTTGATCGTTTAGATCCACATAAACGTGTCACGCCCCCGAATCGGGAGTTAATCGCGCAAGGTTTTGGCAACATCACATCAGGTTTCTTGGGCGGTTTGCCGTTAACGCAGGTGATTATTCGCAGTTCGATTAACATTCAATCGGGCGCGAAAACGAAAGCATCGGGGTTTGTTTCGGGATTATTTTTAGCGGTGACGGTGTTTTTGATGCCCGAATGGCTGAACAAAATTCCATTGGCGAGTTTAGCGAGTATTTTATTGGTCGTCAGTTATAAATTGGCGCGTCCGCGTGTGTTTCAAAAAATGTATCGCGCTGGCATGTATCATTTCATTCCATTTTGCGCCACGATTTTGGGCTTAATTTTCACCAATTTATTGATGGGGATTGTCATCGGATTAGCTGCCGCGTTGCTGTCGATTTTGCTGGAAAATTATAAAAGTGCATTCAATTTTCAAGAAACCCGTAAAGGAAATAAAATCATTTTTCGTTTATCGGAACACGTTTCATTTTTAAATAAAGCAATTATCAAACAAACGCTTGACCAATTGCCCGCGCATTCCGAAGTGATTATTGACGCAACCCGTTCTAAATATATGGATTACGATGTGTTTGAGGTGATTCGAGATTTCAAAAAAGAAGCCCCGTTGAAAAATATTCAACTCACGTTGGAAAATATGCGCGGCTTTGGCATTTTGCCGCCCGTTGAAAATGCTCGAGCGCATACTTATGAAAGCCAACAATCGCTCACGCCAGCGCAGGTTTTAGAGTTGCTTAAAGAAGGCAACGCCGATTTTGTGAATAATTTAAAAGCGAATCGCAATTTGCTTGAACAAGTCAACGACACGCAACAAGGGCAATTTCCGCTTGCGATTATTTTGAGTTGTATGGATTCGCGCACCTCGACGGAATTGATTTTTGACCAAGGTCTGGGCGATGTATTTAGTACGCGCGTGGCGGGAAATATCGTGAACGATGATATTTTGGGCAGCATGGAATATGCGTGTCAGGTGGCGGGTTCAAAACTGATTGTCGTATTGGGACACACGCATTGTGGCGCGATTAAAGGCGCGTGTGCAGAAGTCGAATTAGATCATTTGACGGGTTTGCTGGATAAAATAAAACCAGCGGTACAAATCGTTTGCACGGAACATCACGTTGCCAAAATTGGACACGATGACGCATTGATTCAAAAAGTTGCCGAGCGCAATGTCGAATTGATGGTGGCGCAAATTAAACAACGCAGTCAATTATTGAATGATTTATTACAACGTGGCACGATTGGCATTGTGGGCGGTATGTACAATGTTGAAACCGGCAAAGTGCAATTTTATTCTGAACGTTAATTTTTTAAATTGAGAGAAGGCAAAAAATATGATTATAGTCACAGGTGGCGCGGGATTTATCGGCAGCAATCTCATTCGCACGCTCAATCAAAACGGTGAAAACAATATTATATTGGTCGATAATCTGACCAACGGTCACAAAATGCACAATATCGCAGATTTAAATATCGCCGATTACCTGGACAAAAACGAATTTATTGAACGATTAGACAATCCGAATTTCCTGACACACATTCAAGCTGTTTTTCATCAAGGTGCCTGTTCGGCAACCACTGAATGGGACGGTCATTATGTGATGGCGAATAATTACGAGTATTCCAAACGCCTGTTGACGTGGTGTCAAACCAAACACGTTCCCTTTATTTATGCGTCTTCGGCTTCGGTTTATGGCACGGGAAACAATGGTTTTCGGATTGAGAGACACTGCGAAAAGCCCATGAATATGTATGCGTATTCTAAATTTCAGTTTGATCAATATGTGCACCGCATTTTGCCGCAAGCAACCAGTCAAATCGTGGGCTTACGTTATTTCAATGTTTACGGGTCGCGCGAACAACACAAAGGCAGCATGAGCAGCACCGTTTACCATTTCAATCAGCAATTACACACGTCGGACGAAGTGAAATTATTTGCCGGTTGCGACGGTTACGCTGACGGGGAACAGCAACGCGATTTTGTCTATGTGAACGATGTGGTGGCGGTAAATTTGTGGTTTTTGGTGAATTCGCACCGAAGCGGAATTTATAACGTCGGCACAGGAAAAGCCGAAACATTTAACACCATGGCGCGTGCCGTGATGAATTGGCACAAACGCGGACACATTAGCTACGTTCCGTTTCCTGAACATTTGCATGGCGCGTACCAAAGTTTTACGAAAGCGGATATTTCGCCATTACGCTCTGCGGGTTATGAACGTGAATTTATGACGATGGAACAAGGTGTGACCGATTATTTGAATCAATTAAATCAGGCGAAAACGTGATTGAAGCTCTCAATAATTTACTCCCGCAAACGCAATGCGGGCAATGTGGATTTAACGGATGTCGCCCGTATGCAGCGGCAATCTTGGAAGACGATGCCGATATTAACCAATGTCCACCAGGCGGCGATGCAGGCATTGCCCGCATTGCGGCATTTTTAAAGGTTCCGACAAAGCTGCTCAATTCACAGTTTGGCGAACACAAACCCAAAAGTGTCGCGTTGATTGACGAAGCACTTTGTATTGGTTGTGTGAAATGTATTGTGGCGTGTCCGGTCGATGCCATTATCGGCGCGGCGAAACACATGCACACCGTTATTACGGCGGAATGTACCGGTTGTGAATTGTGTCTTGCGCCCTGCCCGATTGATTGCATTACGATGATTCCGTTAGTAGAAAATGTGGTTCTTTCACCCACAAATTTACACGCAAAACAACGTTATGAAGCACGACATCAACGCAAAGAAATGGAAACCATAGAAAAATCGGAGCGTTCTCGATTACAAAAAGAACGTTTATTGGCACAGCAATCTTCGCCAATTTAGCGTTTAGCGTAACCGGAATTTAAAAATATCATGAGCCAAAACACCAACAACCAAGCCGCTTTCATCTGGTCATTAGCGGATTTACGAATTTGAAAAACCTCATGAAAAACATGGGCGCGAGTTCTGTTGATTGGGTGAGTGATGTTGCGGTGACGCACGTTGAAACCGATTGGAAAATTGACCTCGAAACCACAGGCATTGATGTTGGCATCAACGATATTGAAATTCAGCCAAATGGGTTGTTGAAATATCGCGGTGAACAGATTTTATTGTACATCAAGGAAATTAACAGTTTCGGTCATTATGGATTACCAAAGTTTCACTTTTATCAATGCGCGACCTTGAACAATATGCAGAGTAAAGGACGTTTTGAACGTTATGTGGTGACGCAACGCAAAACGGGTTACTTTTTGATGGATAAAAAAGTGGGCTACAATTTTTATGAAAAAGATGTCGAAGAAAGATTAAATGTTTGTAAAAATTGTTTGAATTGGTTTAATCGGAATTATCGCAAACGCTACACCGTCGAAACGTTTGATATTGTGGAATTTTTTGAACACTTCACAAAATCACCGATTACTCGAACACCAATGTACACCGATAAAAATGCCCCCGTTTCAGGTTATGCCGCCGATTGGAACGAGATTTCAAAACAACGCAAAGAACAATGCGGTTACGTTTGTCAGCAATGCAGCATTGATTTAAGTCTTCACAAAAACCTGATGCAAACCCATCATGCCAACGGTGTGAAAAGCGACAACAGTTCGAGCAATTTAAAAGTGTTGTGCATTGAATGTCACAGTGAGCAACTTTCACATGGACACATGAAAAGCAGTGCAGTACGCGAAATTTTTGAAGTTCAGCAAATCAAAGCGCGTTCGCCGCATTTTAGAATGCAGCGCGAGTTTTTTAAATGACATTAAAAAAGCCAACTCTCGCTTATCACGAAAGTTGGCTTTTTTACCAACAAAATCGATAAATCTACCGATTCGACGGTTTAATCCATTGATTTTTTCGCCATACAAAAAGCATTAGAAAATAAAAGAAGAAAAAAAATCTGAAAGCCCCGAATTGCGTGCTTCGTAGGAAAAACCTTTCCTCACAGGAATCGTTTTTTCCCCACAAAAATAGTTTTTTTCCTGGGTTTCAAGGAAAAACGGTGATATTATTTTTCCCTAATTTCGAGGAAATTGTTAAATTTAGGTAAAAATATGAACAATTCGGCACGCAGAATCGCAACATTTGAACAACGCACAAGGCACATCGATAAACATACTGGTGAGATAACGTTAGATGAAGTTGTGCTAACAGACATAAGCGGATTAGCCGCAGAACCCGCATACGTCAAACTCTACATTGACGACTTAGGACGATTATGTAATTTGACGGATGGACAACGCTCAATTTTGCTGTACGTTGCCGCTTGCGTCGATTACAGCGGATTCGTTTTGTTGCCAACTGGACAGAAAGAGCGGATTGCAAAAAGTGCTGGATGCTCAATAAGCGCGATAAATAATGCGATAACTCATTTCTGCAAAAACAACATTCTACGAAAAGAGGGCGGAGGTTTGTACGAACTGAACCCTGATTATTTCGCACGCGGAAAATGGCGAGAAATTCGCGAACGTCGCAAAGAATTTTACACCAAAACAACTTATCGACGTGACGGCACAAAAGAAGTCGAAACGAATGTGATTGAAGCGTTACCCGACGTTGGCTAGCGAGATATATTCATGATTGGCATACTCGGTGGCACATTTGACCTGATTCATTACGGACATTTACGTTCGGCGTTGAAATTGCGAGCTTTTTAGAGCATAAATAAAGCCAACTCTCGCTCATTACGAAAGTTGGCTTTTTACCAGAACGAAAGTGATTGAAATTTAGCGATTCGATTGTTTAATCCATTGTGCAAACTGCGACACTTTTGTTGGTGATAATTGTTGCCAATCAAAATGCCATTGCCAATTGCCTTCGGTTGTTCCAGGAGTATTCATGCGGCAGATGCCGTCTAAACCTAAAATATCCTGCATTGGTAAAATAGCTAAATTTGCTTCCGACGCTAATGCACATTGCATCAACGCTGTCGCAATATCGGCATGTTCATCAATCTCCAACGTTTCACAAATCAACGCGCGTTCTTCTTCGGTCAATTTTTGTACCCAGCCCCGCGTCGTATCGTTATCATGCGTACCGGTATAAATCACACCATTACCAACATGATTTTCGGGCAAATACGGATTATCCATTTCGCCGTTAAACGCAAATTGCAAAATTTTCATACCGGCTAAATTAAATTTTGAGCGCAACGCATCGACTTCGGCGGTGATAATGCCCAAATCTTCGGCGACTAGCTCAACTTTAAATTCAGCATGAATCGCGGTTAATAATGCTTCCCCCGCCGCTTTTACCCACTCGCCGTTCATGGCGGTGGGTTCTTCAGCGGGAATTTCCCACGCTGCTTCCAACCCGCGAAAATGATCAATTCGCACAATATCAAACAATGCCGCCTGCGTTTGCATACGTTCCATCCACCAGCTAAATCCGTTCGATTGTAAATAATTCCAATCGTAATGCGGATTGCCCCAGCGTTGCCCCGATTCAGAAAAATAGTCCGGCGGCACACCTGCCACGACCGACATATCACCGTTAGTCGTCAGTTTGAACACGTTTCGATTTGCCCACACATCGGCACTGTCATAAGACACAAAAATCGGCATATCACCAAAAAGCAAAACACCGCGTTCATTGGCGTAAGTTTTTAACGCTGCCCATTGTTTGAAAAAAATATATTGTTCAAATTTAACCGTTTCAATCGGTGTTTTTAGAAAAAAACGGGCATCATTCAACGCGGCAAGATGACGATTTTTAAAGTCATCTTCCCAATCATTCCACATTTTTCGATTAAACTTCAATCGCAAAACCATGAATAAGGCAAAATCATCAAGCCAATACTGATTCGTTGTGCAAAATTGCAAAAAATCCGCTTTTTCAGCTTCTGTCGCATTGGTTTTAAAACCAGAAATGACTTTGCTTAACACACAACCACGGTGAAAGTTGGCGCGACCTTCGCACACTTCACAGTTTTCTTCTGCTGCCAACCACCCTTGTGTGACTAAGGTATTGAAGCAAATTAAATCGGGGTTTCCCGCGTGTGCGGAAAGCGATTGGTACGGCGAGTTATCGTCATGTGTAATGCCTAGCGGTAACACTTGCCAAACTGTCGCGCCCACTTCGTGTAAAAAATCGACAAAACGATACGCATCCTGACCTAAATTTCCAGCAGGTAGTGACGTAATGTGGAGTAATACGCCTGCACGGCGTTGATTTAAAGTCGCTTTCATATCGCTTAGTGTTCCGTTCCTTGACGCATCGTGCCACCCATTGCGGGCATACCGGAACCTTGCGTAAACGAAAGAGCTAAATAAGCGGGCGGTTTTTCGCTGAGCAAGTAATACAAATTCGTTAAATTTAATCGAAATTGTTTTTCAAAACTACTGACGGCATCGTTTGGATTGTAATCGCCAAACCACCAAAACCAATCAGAGCCTTCGCAAACAGCAAGTTGTAATTCTGCTTTTTCGCGCAATGCGGCATCCATTTCTTTGGTTGCCATAACGTGATCAAACACTTTTTTAGCCGCTCCCAACATGTCCCAACCGCGATTTTTGTCGGTGTCGCCAATCCATGTTGAAAATGTGCCGTAAACCCAACTGCCGGCGACTAATTTATCCAATGGTTTCGTCGCTACATTTTGCGTCACGCATTCTGAAAATGTCGTCATTTGAATGCGCGGGTGATTCGACAAACGACGATACAGCGCACTTAAAAAATAAATACCATTTTCGGGGAAATGTTCCCACGCATTTTCGCCATCCATAATAATGGACACCACGGCATCCGGAATCTCCCGATCCGCAATGTGTTCCAAATGCTTGATTAAATCACTGACGGCATCATCGGCGTGCCATGTGGAATATTGAAAACCGATTAAATCCGACAAACCATCATCACGGAAAAAGCAGCGAATGCCACTTTTTTTCAATTTAAACGGATGATAAGTGCTGGTGGGGCGCGTGTTTTCAGTGCAAATCAAACTATTACCCAGTACCGCGCCACCACTTGCCACCCAATCAAAACCAAAATCGTCCAGTATTTTAATTGTTTCTTCACTCACGCTGCCTTCTGATGGCCAGCAACCTTTGGGGGCAAACCCAAAAAAGCGTTTAAATGTTTCCACGCCTTTTTCCAAATGCCACAACACGCGCTCCTCTCCGTTTGGATATTTTTCCAATTCAGGCAAGGGCGCGTGCGGCATCGCTTCGTGAGTAGTTTTTAAGTCCAACAATAACGGCATAATCGGATGGGCGTAAGGCGTAACCGATAATTCAATCTGTCCTTTTTTCGCCAACCGCTTGTACCGTTCCAACACTTTCGATAATTGATCCGCAATAATATCGAGCATTTCTAAACGGTCTGCTAACGTGTAATTTTTGCCTTTATTTAAAAGTCGATGGGCGCGGGTGTCCGTTAATTTTATCGTTTCGCCCAACCAAGCCAAGTGATACCACATCAACAAATCCGCGATAAATTGCGCGTTGACGTAATGAACAATTTCTTTTTCAATCAGTAAAGTCGCTGTCTCCACCAAATGTTTAAAATGGGGATAACGATTTATTTGCCGATTTTCGTTTGCTTTCAAACAGTCTTTGACCGTTTTTAATGGCGTATGCGTATTGGTCAGCGCGAAATCATCTACCAATGCCGCCAATAACGAATCGGTAATGGGCGTGCGATGGTGCAAATAACGATCAACTTGGTGCGCGTACTCTTCAATTTGTTCCAACAATATGGGCGCAAAATTGACCACCACTTTCGCTTCGGGTGCCGCTTCTAAATGCGCCACCATATCGACGTAATCTTTAATGACGTGTAAATATGTCCACGGCAATTTGAATTCACCCGATTGTAAATCACGATATTCGGGTTGGTGCATGTGCCACGCAATCACCAATTTTAATTTTTTATCATCGAACATAATGTCTTTTAACTCCTAGCATTTCTGGGGTAACTAATATGATGCCACCTGGACTAACGTGGTAACGAACAGCATCTTCTTCAGGATTCTCACCGATAACCGTGCCTTCGGGAATATCGCAGCCTTTTTCAATAATGGCGCGAGTAATACGGCAATGACGACCAATGTTCACATCGGGTAAGACAATCGTATCTTCTATCATGCTGTAAGAATTCACTCGCACATTAGAAAACAATAAGGAATGACGCACCGTCGCACCCGACACTACGCAACCACCCGAAATCATGGAATCAACCGCCATGCCGCGTCTATCTTCTTCGTCAAAAACAAATTTTGCAGGCGGCGTTTGTTCTTGATACGTCCAAATGGGCCATTTGTTTTCGTATAAGTTTAAATCGGGATGGACGCTAATCAATTCCATATTGGCCGCCCAATACGCATCAATCGTGCCTACATCGCGCCAATAACTTTGCGCTCCGCTTTGTAAATCTAAAAACGGATACGCATTCACGACGTGATCACGAATAACTGCCGGAATAATATCATGACCAAAATCATGTGACGATTCCAGATTGTCGGCATCTTTAATCAGTTGTTCAAACAAAAAGTCCGCGTTGAAAATATAAATTCCCATTGATGCTAACGCGGTATCGGTGCGCCCTGGCATCACGGGCGGATGTTCTGGTTTTTCCACGAAGGCTTTGACGCGGCGATAATCATCGACATCCATCACGCCAAATGCTGAGGCTTCTTCTAGTGAAACTTCAATACAGCCAATGGTTAAATCTGCCCGCTTGGCAACATGATCGGCAAGCATCGCGCCATAATCCATTTTGTAAATGTGATCTCCCGCCAACACTAAAATATGCTCAGGATTACGACTACGCAAAATATCAATATTTTGATAAATCGCATCGGCGGTTCCGAGATACCAGGAATTTTCATTGTGACGTTGTTGCGCGGGCATTAAATCGACATATTCGCCAAATTCACCGCGCAAAAACCCCCAGCCCTGTTGAATATGACGAATGAGCGAGTCGGATTTGTATTGGGTAAGTACCCCAATTTTGCGAATGCCTGAGTTAACACAATTCGATAGCGGAAAATCAATAATGCGAAACTTTCCACCAAATGGCACGGCTGGCTTGGCACGCCAATCGGTCATATTTTTTAAGCGTGAACCTCGCCCCCCAGCCAAAATTAAAGCGATGGTATTGCGTGTAAGATGACTGACAAAACGATTTGTACTCGAATCATGTGCCGACATTTTAATCTCCCATATTTGTTATAATAGATACACAACTTTTTTTGTTTGATACACTTCGCAAACATTATCCTACTACATTGAGGCTATTCCTAATGAAAAAGCAATTTCCCGTTACGCTGGATTTCGATTCAGTCAAAGTCGCAGCTGCACAGCATCATAATCCTTTTTCTGTGTTAGGTCGTCACTCAAAAGCGAACAAAATTCATGTGCGTTTATATCTGCCTTATGCAGAATCTGTCCATTTTATGCACAACGATGTTGCAATTTCGCGTATTGAAGGCACAGATTTTTTTGAATACATCGGAAAACGCGGTGAACTACCGCCCCATTATCGCATTTTGTGGCTCGATAAAGACGGCGTAAGCCATGAAAATTATGACCCTTACGATTTTGGCGTGCAGTTGCCAGAGTTTGATTTACATTTGTTTGGCGAAGGCAAACATTGGCACATTTATCAAAAACTCGGCGCACATTTGCACACAGCGGACGGCATCACCGGTGTTTTATTTGCTGTGTGGGCGCCGAATGCTGGACGTGTCAGTGTCGTTGGCGATTTCAATCACTGGGATGGACGTTGTCATCCGATGCGAAGTTTAGGCGGCGGCGGCGTGTGGGAATTATTTATTCCTGAATTGGCGGCAGGCTGTTTGTACAAATTTGAATTACTTAATCGTGCTAGCGGTGAAGTTCTGGTCAAAACCGATCCGTACGGGCAACAGTTTGAAAATCGTCCGAAAACGGCTTCACAGGTTGTGGCGAAAAATACCCACGATTGGCAAGACAGCGCGTGGTTGTCAGAACGCGCCAAATTCGATTGGTTGCATCAACCGATGTCGATTTACGAAGTGCATTTGGGTTCATGGAAACGTGACGAAAATGGGCATTTTTTAAATTACCGCGAATTAGCGACGGAATTAGTCGCGTATGTGAAAGACTTAGGTTTTACGCACGTTGAATTGTTGCCGATTACCGAACATCCGCTCGATGATTCGTGGGGTTATCAAACCACGGGTTATTTTGCGCCAACCAGCCGTTTTGGTTCGGCGGACGATTTCCGTTATTTTGTCGATTGTTGTCACCAAAATAACATTGGCGTGATTCTCGATTGGGTTCCCGCGCATTTTCCGAAAGATAATTTTGCGTTGGCGCGTTTCGATGGCAGCGCGTTGTATGAACACGAAGACCCGCGCAAAGGCGAACATCGTGATTGGGGAACGCTGATTTACAATTACGGACGCAATGAAGTTCGTAACTTTTTGTTGGCGAGCGCGGTTTTTTGGTTGGAAGAATTTCATCTTGATGGTTTGCGTGTCGATGCTGTCGCGTCGATGTTGTATTTGGATTATTCGCGTGAAGCCGATGATTGGGTGCCGAATTGTTACGGCGGCAATGAGAATTTAGAAGCGATTGATTTTCTGCGCGAGTTGAACACGATTACCCATCAGCAACAACCTGGCACCGTGATTATGGCGGAAGAATCGACTTCGTGGCCGCAAGTCACTCGTCCAACGTGGGCGGGCGGTTTGGGCTTTTCGATGAAGTGGAATATGGGTTGGATGCACGACGTTTTAGCGTACATGCAACAAGAATCGATTCATCGCCAATATCATCACAATCAACTGACATTCGGTATGTTGTATGCGTTTAGTGAAAACTTTGCGCTGCCGTTTTCGCACGATGAAGTGGTTCACGGCAAAGGCTCGATGTTGAGTAAAATGCCTGGCGACGAATGGCAGAAGTTTGCGAATTTGCGTTTGCTTTACACGTTTATGTTCGCGTATCCAGGCAAAAAATTGTTGTTCATGGGCAATGAATTCGGTCAAGGTACGGAATGGAATTTCAGAAAAGATTTAGATTGGTATGTGTTGGAATATCCGCATCATGAAGGCTTGAAAACGTTGGTGAAAGATTTAAATCATCTCTACAAAACCGAGTCGGCGTTATATCACCATGATTTTGAACAACGCGGATTTGACTGGATTGATTGCCACGATGTGCAGCAATCGATTTTGTGTTTCCAGCGTAATCACGGAAACGAAAGTCTAATTGTCGTGCTGAACTTCACGCCTGTTGTGCGTGAAAATTACCGAATTGGCGTGCCAGTTGAAGGCGTGTATCGTGAGATTTTCAATTCGGATTCCGAGTATTATGCGGGAACAAACACTGGCAATGCAGCAGTTGAAACCAATAATGAACCGTGGATGAATCAGTCGTTTTCGATTAGTTTAACGTTGCCGCCGTTGGGTGCCATTATTCTCAAAATCTAACCATTGTTTACTCGCCCAATCGGCGAGTTGTGATTAACGTGGCGCGGATTTATTCGCGCCATCTTTTAACTTTTACTTTTACAAATAGGCGGATAAATCCGCGCCTACGCATTATGAAAAAAATTCTTTTTGTTACCAGTGAATTGCATCCTTTAATCAAAACGGGTGGACTCGCAGACGTTTCCAATAGTTTACCAAAATCTCTTGCTGATACAGGGCAAGATGTGAAGATAATTTTACCCAATTATCGCGCGTTAAAACTCACTCGAAATGTGCAGTTGCGTAGCGTTTTTAAAATAGGCAGTCATTCTGTGCAGCTTTTAGAAACGCAGTTACCGGACAGTAATGTGACCGTTTGGCTGGTTGATTGCCCAGAATACTTTGGCATGGCGGGAAATCCGTATGTGGATTCGGCGGGACATTCTTACGCGAATAATCCAGAACGATTTGCGCTATTTTGTCGCGCCGTGATTGAAGTGGCGATGAATCGTGCCGATTTGGATTGGAAAGCTGATGTGGTGCATTGTAATGATTGGCAAACCGGCTTAATTCCTGCGTTGTTGTCGTTGGAAAATGAATTGTGTCCGAAGACCGTTTTCACCATTCACAATATGGCGTATCAAGGTTTTTTTAACGGATTAATCGCCGCGAGATTGCAATTACCAATTGAACTACTATCGTCTGATGGGCTGGAATTTTATGGTGGAATTTCTTTCATTAAGGGCGGTATTGCTTACGCCGATAAAATCACGACCGTCAGCCCGACGTATGCACACGATATTCAAACGCCTGAATTGGGTTATGGTTTGGAAGGCTTGTTAATTTATCGCGACGATGATTTGACGGGCATCATCAATGGCATTGATGGCGATTGGAATCCCGAAACCGATATGCTGATTCCTAAAAGATTTAACGTGAATTCGTTTCAGGATAAATCAATCAATAAAACTGCCTTGCAAACACGCTTGAATTTGCCGATAGATGGAAATGTGTTGGTGTTAAGTTTGATTAGTCGATTGGTGGAGCAAAAAGGCATTGATATGCTCTTAGATTGTTTGCCCGACTTGCTCAGTTTGCCGGTTCAAATCGTTATTTTGGGCAGTGGTGAAAAGAGTTTTGAACACGGTTTGCAACAACTCGCAGCGGTTTATCCGGACAAAATGGCATTGACGTTAGGGTATGACGAAGCATTGGCGCATTTAATTGAAGCGGGTGCAGATGTATTTTTGATGCCGTCGCGTTTTGAACCGTGTGGGTTGAATCAAATGTACAGCCAACGTTATGGCACGTTGCCGGTTGTGAGAAAAACCGGTGGGTTGGCAGACACGGTTGTGGATACATTGCCCGATACGTTAGCGAATCGAACCGCAACCGGTTTTGTGTTTAGCGAAGAAAATGCGGGCGCATTATTGGAAACGATAAAACGCGCGTTGCTGTTATACGGCTTCCCCGAAGCGTGGCAGCAAGTTCAAGCAAACGCCATGAACTGTGATTTTTCGTGGAAACGAAGCGCGGCGCAGTATTTAGAATTGTACGAAAATATCGACTAATTGCTTTTTCTTAATTATTCAAATTGAAATCGGCGGTTGATTTTCGCCGCTGATTTTCACTTTCACCGCATCGCCAACCGCTAATTTTCCGCATTGATTATGCAGCGCGTTTTGTCCAAAATAAATTTTGTTTTGCCATTTTCGCAAACGGCTTAATGTCGTCAACGGTTCTTTGCCAACTTCAGCGGTTTTCGGGTTAATCGCAGGTACGGAACAACGCGAACAGGGTTTCGGCAAACGAAAATCGAGGTCGCCAATTTGAATCTCGCGCCACGCATCTTCGGCGTAAGCCTCGCAACCTGAAATCACTAAATTTGGACGAAAACGCGCCATTTCAATCGGAATTTCTAACGCCGCATTCAGCGAATTTAACGAATTTTCAGACACCATTAAAAACGGAAATCCATCAGCAAACGCCACGCGGTCAAGCTCATTCGCGTAATTCAAATCCACGCTGCGTTTGGTTTCCGTGGGCAAATAAACCAATTGACACGATTGTTGCAAAACCGCGCTAAACCACGCATCCGCTGCATCTGAAACGTGTTCCGCCGCACAACAATCTTTCCAAATCGTACTTTGAATAATTGCGCCCCGTTGCGGTTCGAGCGACAAAGTAAAATCCGCAAAATCAGGCGCGGACAAAATCAATTCAGAATGCGTCAATCGCGTGTGAATCATCGCCATTTTGGGCAAACGGCGTTGGCTGAGAAATTGTCCATTTTCGTCAATCAACATCCATTGTCGATCGTAACGCAAACCCGTTTCCACCACGTCCCATTGCGAAACTCGAATGCCAGCCAATGATTTCACCGGGTAAATAAAAATATCGCTCAATGTAAATAACATAAAAATCTCTAATAGGTTTTCAAAGTGACTAACAATTGTCGATAGTCGTTAAAATTCGGGAGCAGGGCATCTTTGGCGATGATTCGATAACGTTTTTTCCCGTCGTGCTGATAATGCAAAAAAATCATACGGCGACTGATGACGGTTGATGGCAGAATTTCAATCGAATCGGTCGCGCCGAATTCAGTCAATTGCCAACCGTTTTCATCGTGATAATTTATCAGCCAATTTTCACGCGCCAACCGTTTGAGCGTTTGCAAACCGTGCCAAAAAACGACACTCGCCAAACTCACACAAATTGCCCACGGCAACGCATTCATAAAACAAGCGATAAACGCCAAGCTATAAATTATCGACAAAATTCGCCGCTGCCAAACTGATTCCGTGATTTTCCAATACGAATCGGACGGTTTCTTTTTCATTGCAACGAACACGCGCCGAGTTGCTGTTGAAAAAGTTGAGCGCGATTGGCTACTTTATTTGAAATTTGTAACAACCACGGTTTTTGATTATACGTTTGCTTTTGAAAACCGCCGTGACCGTCATGATAAGCAAGATATAAATTTCGGGCATCCGTTTTGGCAATTCCCAGTTTTTTATAACTAATTTGCGAATACCAGCCAATGAAATCACACGCATCGGCAAAATTATCGCGTGCAGCTGAATTGTTGCCACTTTTGCGTTGATAATCGCGCCACGTTTCATCTTTAGCTTGTGGATAACCATACGCGCTGCTGCCAAAACCTAACCATGAAAAAAATCCGCTCGGCGGTGTGGCATCAGCGACAAAATGCGATTCTTGGTGCATGATTGCCATTTGTACGGGAATCGGAATGCCCCATTTTTTAAACGTCGCGTTGCTCGCATTATACCAACCGCGTTTTTCTTTGAACGTGGCACACAAGTTTTCGGTATTGTGTAGAGTCAGTGGAATCGTGCTGCACGCGGTTAATAAATAAGTCGCGAGGCATAAAACTAAAAAAGAAATTTTCGACATTCTGATGAGAGGGAAAATGTCAGTATTTTGAGCTTTTGAGGGAAAAATGCAATGGTGGTTTCGAGTGCTATTCAAAAATAGGGAAGTTGAGAATACTTTAACTTACCGTGCGAAATTCCCCACCCAGAGCTGATAGGCTTGGGTGGGGATGGATAGCACTCTTTCCGCGAAGCGGCTTTTGATTTTTGGTGTTCATACTGTAAAATTCCCGTGTGCTTACATT
>Ga0268283_1000477_pt1 | contig 26354 bp, 23 predicted proteins | sample saktaG_13_FD_190140 | JGI IMG/M metagenome (GOLD analysis project Ga0268283, IMG submission 190140) | Saline water microbial communities from Sakinaw Lake, British Columbia, Canada - sak_2013_06_06_36m | ecosystem: Environmental > Aquatic > Non-marine Saline and Alkaline > Saline ... | reverse complement strand
CAGTACACCACGGTGGTGGCTGACACGGGGGATTTCCGGCAGATCGACGCCTACATGCCGCAGGACGCCACCACCAACCCGTCGCTGATTCTCAAAGCCGTGCAAAAGCCGGAGTACCGGTCCTTGTTGACGGACATCGTGGCACGCTACCGTGGCCGACCGCTCGACGAAATCATGGACCGCCTGCTGGTGCGTTTTGGTCTTGAAATTCTGTCCATCATTCCCGGGCGCGTCTCGACTGAGGTCGATGCCAGACTCAGTTTCAACGCCAGTGCAACGGTGGCGCGCGCCGAGCGCATCATCGAGCTCTATCAGGCACAGGGCATTCACATCGACCGCGTACTGATCAAGGTGGCGGCGACCTGGGAAGGAATCGAGGCTGCGGCACAGCTGGAGCGTCGTGGTATCCACACCAATCTGACGCTGCTTTTCTCGTTCTGTCAGGCGGTGGTTTGCGCGCAGGCCAGGGTGCAACTTATCTCGCCCTTTGTCGGGCGCATTTACGACTGGTACAAGAAGTCGGCTGGTGCGGCCTGGGTCGAAGCGGATAACGCTGACGCTAACGATCCTGGTGTCAAGTCGGTGCGGCAAATCTACAACTACTACAAGAAATTCGGCATCGCTACCGAAGTGATGGGCGCGAGCTTTCGCAACGTGGGGCAGATCAGGGCACTGGCCGGCTGTGACCTGCTGACCATCAGTCCGGACCTGCTGGCGACCTTGCTGGCAAGCAAGGCGCCACTGTCGCTCGCCCTGGACGCCAAGGCGGCCCGGTCACTGGAGCTGATGCCGGTCAATTACGACGAGGCAGGCTTTCGTTTCGCACTCAATGAAGACGCGATGGCGACCGAGAAACTGGCTGAAGGGATACGCGCCTTCAGTCTCGACAGCGCGCGGCTTGACCAGTTGTTGCTGGCGGCCTGAAACCCAATTCAAGGACTTTCCATGGAACGCATTCGCTGTGATCGAACCGCCACCTGGCGCGGACTGCAAAACCTGTTCGCCACCGGTGGCCAGACCTTGGATCTGCGCCGCGCCTTTGCTGACGACGCGGGGCGCTTCGACGCCTTCAGCCAGAGCGCACCGCACGTTTTTGCCGATCTGTCGAAGAACCTGATCGACCGTGCCACGCAGCAATTGCTGTTCACGCTGGCGCGCCAGTGCGGCCTGGAGCAGCACCGCGATGCCATGTTTTCCGGCGCCGCGATCAACAACACCGAGCAGCGGGCGGTGCTGCACTGGTTGTTGCGCAGCCCGGCGGCTAGCGCCGATGGCCCTGACACGTTGGCAGACGAACGTGCGCAAGTGCACGGCGTGCTGAGCGCCATGCTGGCTTACGCGCAGAGCGTGCGAGCAGACGACGCCATCACGGATATCGTCAACATCGGCATCGGCGGCTCCGATCTGGGACCGCAAATGGCGCTGCTGGCGCTTGACGCCTTTGTGCTGCCGGGCAAGCGTTTTCACTTTGTTTCGAATGTGGATGGCCATGAACTCTCCGCCGTGTTGCAGCGTCTCAGGCCCGAGAGCACACTGTTCCTGATTGCCAGCAAAACGTTCACCACGATCGAGACCATGACCAATGCCGGTTCGGCCCGCGACTGGTTCCTGCGCGAAGGCGGCAGCGACGTGGGCCGGCACTTTGCCGCGCTGACGACCAACGTAGCAGCCGCAAATGCCTTTGGCATACGCAGCACCTTTGGTTTCTGGGACTGGGTTGGTGGTCGCTATTCGGTCTGGTCGGCGATTGGACTGCCGCTGGCGATTGCCATTGGTGAGCAGGGCTTTCGGGAGTTTCTTGCTGGTGCGCATGACATGGATGAACACTTCCGCAGCGCGCCGCTGGAGCTTAATCTGCCGGTTCGCCTGGCGCTGCTGGACATCTGGTACCGCAATTTCCATCGCTTCACCAGCCGCTCCATCGCGCCCTATCACAGCGCACTGAGGCGTCTGCCGGCCTACCTGCAGCAGCTCGAGATGGAGAGCAACGGCAAGTGCGTCGACGCGCAAGGGCAGGCCCTGCGTTTTGCCACGGCGCCGGTGCTGTGGGGCGAGCCTGGCACCAACGGCCAGCACGCCTTTTTTCAGATGCTGCATCAGGGCACGGATGTTGTGCCGGTCGAATTTGTGGCGGTTGCCAAGCCGAGGCACGCGTTGCCGGGTCACCATGAGTTGTTGCTGGCCAATGTGCTGGCGCAGGCGCAGGCGCTGATGGTTGGCCAGCGCGACACCGGCGGGCACAGGAATTTTCCGGGCAACCGGCCCAGCACCTTCTTGCTGCTGGCTGAATTGACGCCGACCACGCTCGGTGCCCTGATCGCGCTGCAGGAACACCGTGTCTTTGTCAGCGGTTCGCTCTGGGGCATCAACAGCTTTGACCAGTGGGGCGTGGAGCTCGGCAAGCTGCTGGCCAAAGACCTGCAGGCGCGTTTGCAAACAGGCGATGTCAGTGGCCTGGACGGTTCGACAGCCGGTTTGCTGCAGCGCTTGCGCTAATGGAAATGGGTGTCATTGCGGGCCCCGACCCGCAATCCATGAACCTGGTATTCGATTTCGGTGCGGTCCTGATTGACTGGCAACCGACCCGACTGGTGGCGTCGCACTTCCCCGAACTGGCTGCAACACCCGAGGCGGCGCAACAGGCGGCACGTTCCATCTTTGGCCATGCGGACTGGCTTGGCTTTGATCGTGGCCTATTGAGTCCTGAGAGCGTGGTGCAGCGTACCGTGCAGCGTCTGCCTTTGCCGCTGGATGAGATGCGGCGACTGGTATCGGGCATTGCTGAGCGTTTGACTCCGATCCAGGAGACGATAGCGGTTCTGGCTGATCTGGCGCAGCGACGCGAGCAGCGTGGCGACGTGCGGCTGTACTACCTCTCCAATATGCCCACGCCCTACGCGCGCACGCTGGAGCGCAAGTACGCTTTTCTGGCCTGGTTTGATGGTGGCATCTTTTCGGGTGACGTGCAATGCAGCAAACCTGATCCGGCGATCTATCAGCTGTTGCAGAGCCGATACGAGTTGGTGCCGGCGCAGACCCTGTTTGTTGACGACTTGCAGGAGAATGTGGATGTCGCCCGCAGCCTGGGATGGGGCGGATTGCGTTTTGTGTCGGCGCTGCAACTGCGCTCGAGTCTGGCAAACTGGCTGCCTCAATTACAAGGAGATTTATGAAACTGGTGCGCTATGGCAAGCCCGGCAAGGAAAAGCCCGGCATGATGGATGCGGAAGGTCGTTTGCGTGATCTGAGTGCCGTGATCCCGGATCTGGGCGCGGCCCAGCTCAGCGATGCTGCACTGGCGCGCCTGCGTCGCCTTAAACCTGAAACACTGCCCTTGGTGCGCGGCAAGCCGCGTCTGGGCGCACCGGTTGGTGGCGTCGGCAAGTTTCTCGCCATCGGACTGAATTATGCGGACCATGCGCTTGAGGCCGGCATGCCGATTCCAAAGGAGCCGGTGCTATTCACCAAGGCCATCAGCTGCATCCAGGGACCGAACGACCCCATCATGCTGCCCAAGGGATCCGTCAAGACCGATTGGGAGGTGGAACTGGGGGTGGTGATCGGGCAGAGGGCGCGCTACGTCTCGCAAAAAGACGCGCTGAGCTACGTCGCCGGTTACTGCGCCGTCAATGACATCAGTGAACGCGAGTTCCAGATCGAGCGCGGTGGCACCTGGGACAAGGGCAAGGGTTGCGACAGCTTCGGACCGCTCGGTCCCTGGCTGGTGACACGCGACGAAGTGCCCAATCCGCAAAAGCTCGCGCTCTGGCTGGAAGTCAATGGCCAGCGCATGCAAAGTGGCAGCAGCAAGACGATGGTTTTCAGTGTTGCCAAGATCATCAGTTACGTCAGCCAGTTCATCACCCTGATGCCGGGCGATGTCATCACCACCGGCACGCCACCCGGCGTTGGCATGGGCAGGAAGCCACAGCAGTTTCTGAAAGCCGGCGATACCATCGCCATGGGCGTCGAAGGCCTGGGCGAGCAACGCCAGACCGTGGTGGCATTCAAGCGCTGAGACAAAGAAGCGCAACAAAAAACCCGCGAGGCGCAAGCCCAGCGGGTTTTGTTGTTTGTATCGAATCTACAGCGTAGTTCGACGCAGCATGAGGCTTCAGAGCCCTCTTACATGCCCATGCCGCCCATGCCGCCCATCCCACCCATATCGCCACCACCCATGCCACCCATGCCGCCGGCGCTGTCTGTCTTCGGCGACTCGGCCACCATGCACTCGGTCGTCAGCATCAGGGAAGCCACAGACGCTGCGTTTTGCAGAGCCGTGCGGGTCACTTTGGTCGGATCCAGGATACCCATTTCGATCATGTCGCCGTAGGTGTCGTTGGCGGCATTGAAGCCGTAGTTGCCCGTGCCAGCCAGCACGGCGTTGACCACGACAGAGGCTTCGCCACCGGCGTTGAAAACGATTTCGCGCAGCGGCGATTCGATCGCCTTGAGCACCAGGGCAATGCCATGGTCCTGGTCAGCGTTGTCGCCCTTGATGGTGCCAGCGGCTTGCTTGGCGCGCAGCAGAGCTACGCCACCACCAGCCACAATGCCTTCTTCCACCGCAGCGCGGGTAGCGTGCAGGGCGTCTTCAACGCGGGCCTTCTTTTCCTTCATTTCGACTTCGGTGGCAGCGCCAACCTTGATCACGGCAACACCGCCGGCCAGCTTGGCCACGCGCTCTTGCAGCTTTTCACGGTCGTAGTCGCTGGTCGCTTCTTCGATCTGAACGCGAACCTGCTTGACGCGGGCTTCGATGTCGGCCGCAGCACCAGCACCGTCGATGATGATGGTGTTTTCCTTGCCCACTTCGACGCGCTTGGCAGAACCGAGGTCAGCCAGCGTGACTTTTTCCAGCGTCAGGCCGACTTCTTCAGCGATGACCTTGCCGCCGGTCAGGATGGCGATGTCTTCCAGCATGGCCTTGCGACGGTCGCCAAAGCCTGGTGCCTTGACGGCAACAACCTTCAGGATGCCACGGATGGTGTTGACCACCAGCGTTGCCAGGGCTTCGCCTTCGACGTCTTCCGAGATGATCAACAGCGGACGGCCCGACTTGGCAACTTGCTCCAGCGTGGGCAGCAGGTCACGGATGTTGCTGATCTTCTTGTCGTACAGCAGCACGAAGGGGTTGTCCAGCAGAGCGGCCTGCTTTTCCGGGTTGTTGATGAAGTAGGGCGACAGGTAGCCGCGGTCAAACTGCATGCCTTCGACGACGTCGAGTTCGCTGTCGAGTGACTTGCCGTCTTCAACGGTGATGACGCCTTCCTTGCCGACCTTGTCCATCGCATCAGCGATGATCTTGCCGATGGCTTCATCGCTGTTGGCCGAGATCGAGCCGACTTGTGCGATTTCCTTGGAAGTGGTGGTGGCCTTGGAGGCCTTCTTCAGTTCGGCGACCAGGGCGGTAACGGCCTTGTCGATGCCGCGCTTCAGATCCATCGGGTTCATGCCGGCGGCCACGTACTTCATGCCTTCGCGCACGATGGCTTGTGCCAGCACGGTGGCGGTGGTGGTGCCGTCGCCAGCGATGTCAGAAGTCTTGGAAGCAACTTCCTTGACCATCTGGGCGCCCATGTTCTGGAGCTTGTCCTTGAGTTCGATTTCCTTGGCGACGGAAACACCGTCCTTGGTTACTGTGGGGGCGCCGAAGGAGCGCTCCAGCACCACATTGCGGCCTTTGGGGCCGAGGGTGACTTTGACGGCGTTGGCCAGGATGTTGACACCCTCGACCATGCGTGCGCGGGCTTCGCCGCCGAAAATAACGTCTTTTGCTGCCATGTTATGACTCCAGTTAATTCAAATAATTACAAAACGGGTTGTTGGGGGAAAAAGCGTAGCGAGCACCGCGCAACGACGCATACGGGCCGCGCAGTAGCTTTATTTCTCAACAACTGCGAACAGGTCGTCTTCTTTCATCACGAGCAGTTCGTCGCCGTCAACCTTGACGGTTTGGCCGCTGTACTTGCCGAACAGGACGCGGTCGCCGACCTTGACGGCCATCGGGCTGATTTCGCCCTTGTCGTTCTTCTTGCCCGGGCCGACAGCAAGCACTTCGCCTTGATCAGGCTTTTCAGCAGCACTGTCGGGAATGACGATGCCAGAGGCGGTCTTGGTTTCGTTTTCGACGCGTTTGACAATGACGCGATCGTGCAGAGGGCGAAGTTTCATGAGATCTCCTTGAATTTGAAACAGGGGTTAAAAACACGAGCGCCAAGCCGGACAGGCTGGCACCGCATAATTTGAAGACAGTGCTGCTTCAAAATGAAAAGCTGTTAGCACTCAGGTCTTACGAGTGCTAATGATAAGGCAATTTGTCAGGTTTTCAAGACCCGATAGTTTGGGGTGTGGAAATAAATCGCTTGGCAAGTGCCGACTTGAATCGGATGGCGACGACCTTCTTCTTTGAAAAAAATTGCAAAAAACGCAATAAAACTGCAAAATTTTATAAATGACTAAACTCGACAAGCTTGATAAGCTGATTTTGAGCAAACTGCAGGCGGATGGGCGGGCCACCTTCGACCAGATTGCCGAGATCGTGAATTTGTCGCCCAGTGCGGTGCTGCGTCGGGTCAAGCGACTCGAAGCCGATGGCGTGATTGATCGCTATGTGGCACTACTCAAGCCCGAAGCCCTTTGTCTGGGCTTGATGGCCCACATCCATGTGCGGCTCGAAAAAAGTACCGAGAATCACCAGCGCAGCCCACGCGATTTGTTCCGCTCCAGCGTTCAAACCTGGCCCGAAGTGGTTGAGTGCGATGCTTTGAGTGGGGAAATGGACTATTTTCTCAGGGTGATGGTTCAGGACATGAGTGCGTACTCCCATTTTGTGATGGAAACCTTGCTCAAGCACCCCAGCGTGCAGGACTGCAAGACCAGTTTTGTCCTGGATCGCGTCAAGGCGACAACGGCACTGCCTTTGTGAGGCTGTTTGGCAGTCTGGGGACAACAGTCTAGGGAAAACCCTTATAGTCGACCCCATGGTTGAAACAATTGATTTGGTCAAAGCGTCCATCGAGGCTGGCAAGGGCTTGTTGCGCCCGCCCCTTGAGGGGGCAGGGCCGCCACCGGAGTCCAGAGCAGCGCCGGTGCTGGTGCCGATCCGCTCCCTTGGCGTCAATCATCGGGAACGCATTGCCCACCACCTCATGTCGCTGGAACCTCGGGACCGGTACCTGCGTTTCGGGTTTGCCGCGACCGACGAGCAGATTCAGCGTTACGCCGACACGCTGAATTTTGAGCGCGACGAAATATTTGGCATTTACAACCGCCGGCTTGAGCTGATTGCCATGGCGCATCTGGCTTTTTCCGTCGATCCTGATCTGTCGAGTTGCGCCGAGTTTGGCGTCTCGGTATCGAAGTCCGCGCGTGGGCGTGGCTACGGCGCGCGCCTGTTTGACCGTGCCGCCATGCATGCGCGCAACGAGGGGGTCAGCCGGATGTTTATCCACGCATTGAGCGAGAACACCGCGATGCTGAAAATTGCGCGCAACGCCGGCGCCACGGTGGAGCGCGACGGGCATGAATCGGAGGCCCATCTGCAGTTGTCGCCAGCCACCTTCGATTCCCGATGGAGTGAAATGGTGGCTGAGCAGATGGCGCAGACCGACTACCGGATCAAGGTCCAGGTCAAGCAGTTCTGGGACATGCTCTCGGAGGTCCAAGCGCTTCGGCGCGACGTGCAGAAGGCGCAACTCGGCAATCCGAACTAAGGCGCTGAACCGACTGGCGCTGTGATCCGCTATCCTTGAGGGTCCACCACAACCGCATGTCCTGCGCATTTTTCTGTGTCAGACCCCCATCCTGCGCGACTTCCTGAGCGGGAAGACAAACGCACTTTTCTGCAAAAACTTGCCGAGTTCATTCACCCCGGACCCGACTCCACCGACGAGTTGATCGAGACTTTGGCGGAAGCTGAAGAAAACCACATCATCGGCGCCGAATCGCGTGCCATGCTCGAAGGCGTGATCCGCATGGCTGACATGACCGCCGGTGATGTGATGGTGCCAGCGACCCGGATGGATCTGGTCAATATCGATGACCCGTTTGACGTCATGCTTCATGGCGTGCTCGAGACTGCGCACTCGCGCTTTCCCGTCTACCAGAATGAACGTGAGAACATCATTGGCGTTCTGCTGGCCAAGGACTTGCTCAAACTGCAGCGTGCGCCCGAGCTCAATATTCGGACCTTGTTGCGTCCAGCGGTCTTTGTGCCGGAAAGCAAGGGGCTGAACGATTTATTGCGGGAGTTCCAGAGCAACCGCAACCACCAGGCGACCGTGATCGACGAGTTTGGCCGGGTTGCCGGTCTGATCACGATCGAGGATGTGCTGGAACAAATCGTAGGTGAGATCGAGGACGAATTCGATATCGCCGACGACGAGGGCGATATTTATGGCTTGGCCGACCGCAGCTACCGTGTCAGCGGCGACACCACCATCGAACGGGTGCAAGCCGCTTTTGAAGTCGAGCTCATCAGCACCGACCCGGAAGATGAATTTGACACCATCGGAGGACTGATTGCCCATGAAATGGGCCACGTCCCCAAGCGCGGTGAGCGCCACACCATGGCGGGGCTGAGTTTTGTCGTTCTGCACACCCAGGGTGGCGCCGTGAAATGGTTCAAGGTTTCGCCCGTTGCCGATGCCGCCTCCTGACCTACAGCGCGGCGGTCTGGGCTGGCTGAGAATGGCGCTGGCCTTGGGCGCGGGTCTGGCGCAAGCGGCCAGCCTTGCTTGGCCCCTGGCCTTGCACGCTTCACCTCTGCAAGGCTTGGGGCTGCGCGCTGGTCAGCCGGTCTGGTGGCTCCAGATACTGGCAATGGGGCTGCTGGCGCTGCTGGTGCAGACCTGCCGGAACTGGCGTCAGGCAGCCTGGCTGGGCTGGTTGTTTGCGCTGGCCTGGGTGGGCGCTGCGGTGGGTTGGATTTTTGTCGCCTTGAATACCTATGGAGGCTTGCCAGCCCTGCTCTCGCTGATGGCTGTCTTTGCCTTTGCCGGTTTGATGGCACTGTTTTATGCAGTGGCTTGCGGCGCTTTTGTCGCAGTCCGGCCTGGTACTTCGGGCTCGGCAGCGGCAATTTTTGCGGCTTTCTGGATGCTGGCTGAATTGGCCAGAGGCACCTGGCTCAGCGGATTTGGCTGGGGCGCTGCGGGCTACGCGCATGTAGACGGTCCCCTGGCCGGCTACGCGCCCTGGCTCGGTGTCTACGGTTTGTGCGCGCTGTCGGCCTGGCTTGGTATGACGCTGGTGGACGTCTGGCGCCTTCATGGCGGCGGCAAGCCACTGCGCAGACTGGCGCCGACGATGGTGGTGCTGGGACTGCCGGTGCTGTTCTCATCGGTCGCGCCGGAGTGGTCGCAGCCGGCCGGCCAACTTGGTGTCACCCTGTTGCAGGGCAATATTGCCCAGGACGAGAAATTCGAAGCTGGCACTGGCATACCGCTGGCACTGCAGTGGTATGGCGAACAACTGAAGAAGAGTCAGACTTCGCTGGTGATTGCTCCAGAGACGGCAATTCCCTTGTTGCCGCAGCAATTGCCGGCAGCCTACTGGCAAGGGTTGCAGCAACGGTTTGGTTCCGGACAGCAAGCCGCGCTGATCGGTATTCCGCTGGGGGACTACCAGCAGGGCTATACCAACTCGGTGCTCGGCTTGAAACCACAGCAGACTGCGGACTGGCGTTATGACAAGCAGCACCTGGTGCCGTTTGGTGAGTTTATTCCGCGGTTCTTCAAATGGTTTACCGCTCTGATGAATATCCCTCTAGGGGACTTCAATCGCGGGGCGGTCATGCAAGCGCCCTTTGTCTGGCAGGGCCAGAAGCTGTCAACCAACATCTGCTATGAAAATCTGTTTGGCGAAGAACTCGCCGCCTCATTTTCCGAGCCGGCCCTGGCTCCGAGTATCTTTGTCAACATCAGCAATCTGGCCTGGTTTGGCAACGGTCTGGCGATGAACCAGCACCTGCAGATTGCAAGAATGCGCGCGATCGAGTTCGAGCGAGCGTTTGTTCTGTCCACCAACACCGGCGTCAGCGCCATCATCGACCATCGGGCCCGCGTTCTGGGTGCGCTCGAGCCCGACACGCGGGCGGTTCTGGTTGGGCAGGTCCAGGGCAGGGTTGGCGTGACGCCCTACGCCTGGTGGGTCGCCCGATTTGGCCTGTGGCCGTTCTGGTTGCTGGCCCTGGCGCTTGTATTGCGAGCGGCGCGGACCAGGCAGGCCAGGCCTTAGAACAAGTTCTTAACCTCGTCTGGCTTCGCGAGTGCAGGTGAAGCCCCGTAAAATCAGCGCTTTACAGCAAGTGTCCAAACTACCTCGTCATGTTGACCTTTCAACAAATCATTTTGAAGCTGCAGTCCTACTGGGACGCGCAGGGTTGCGCCCTGTTGCAGCCATACGACATGGAAGTGGGGGCCGGCACCTCTCACACGGCGACGTTTTTGCGCGCTCTGGGTCCTGAGCCCTGGAAGGCGGCCTACGTGCAGCCAAGCCGTCGCCCGAAAGACGGCCGCTATGGCGAAAACCCGAATCGTCTGCAGCACTACTACCAGTACCAGGTGGTTCTCAAGCCGGCGCCGGCCAATATTCTGGAACTCTATCTGGGCTCACTCGAAGCGCTCGGGTTTGACTTGAAGAAGAACGACATCCGCTTTGTGGAAGACGACTGGGAGAACCCGACCTTAGGCGCCTGGGGTCTGGGCTGGGAAGTCTGGCTCAATGGCATGGAAGTCACCCAATTCACCTATTTCCAGCAGGTCGGTGGCCTGGACTGCAGGCCCATCACCGGCGAAATTACCTACGGTCTGGAGCGCCTGGCGATGTACCTGCAGGGGGTGGACAATGTCTACAACCTGGTGTGGACCGACACCGGGGCAGCGCCGGGCCGTTCCCAAGCTGACCCAGCCTCCTCGGGGGACAGCGCGCCACACGCAGTGGGCGAGCGTGGGGGCAAGATCTTTTATGGCGACGTCTACCTGCAAAATGAGAAAGAGCAGTCGAGCTACAACTTTGAGCATAGCGACGTCGACTTCCTCTTCACTGCCTTCACAGCCCACGAAAAGCAGGCCAAGAATCTGATGCAGCAGCAACTGGCATTGCCGGCCTATGAGCAGGTGCTCAAGGGAGTCCACACTTTCAACTTGTTGGATGCGCGAGGCGCTATCAGCGTGACCGAGCGCGCCGCCTATATCGGTCGCCTGCGCAACCTGGCGCGCAGCGTGGCGCAAAGTTACTACGAGAGCCGCGAACGTCTGGGCTTTCCGATGGCACCGCGTGAATGGGTGCAGCAGATGACGAAGAAGGCCGCATGATGACGACGCAAAACCTTCTGGTGGAACTGTTTGTCGAAGAGTTGCCCCCAAAAGCATTGAACAAACTCGGTGATGCTTTTGCCAGCCAGCTGGCCGCGCAGTTGCGTGCCCAGGGCTTGGCCGGTACTGAATCGGTGGTGACGGCTTACGCCACGCCACGGCGCTTGGCGGCGCACATCACCCAGGTCTGGCGCAAGGCTGCCGACAAGGCGGTGCAACAGAAACTGATGCCGGTGTCAGTGGGACTGGACGCTTCGGGCCAGGCGACACCGGCGCTGCTGAAAAAATTGCAGGCGCTGGGTGCCGATCTGTCGGATCCGGTGGCGGCGCTAGCGTCGCTGAGAAAAGAAGGTGACGGAAAGAACGAGGCCCTCTTTTACGATAACCTGGTCAGTGGCGCCACGCTTGACAGCGGATTGCAGGAGGCGCTGCAACAGGCGATCGAACACTTGCCGATCCCCAAAGTCATGAGCTACCAACTGGAGAGCGATTGCGAACTACCCGGCTGGAGCAGCGTGCAGTTTGTGCGCCCTGCGCATGGCCTGGTGGCACTGCATGGCAGCACCGTGGTACCGGTCAAGGTTCTGGGGTTGACGGCAGGCAATACGACCCAGGGGCATCGCTTTGAAGCCGCCTGCTCACCGGTTTTGATCGCACAGGCCGACGACTATGCGCTAACGCTGGCCAGGGACGGCGCCGTGATCGCCAGTTTTGCCGAGCGCCGTGCCGAAATCGTGCGCCAGCTTGCAGACGCTGCCAGCAGGTTGGGCGGTGGCGTCAAGGCCATCGAAGACGAAGCCTTGCTGGACGAAGTGACTGGCTTGGTGGAACGTCCCAACGTGCTGGTCTGTGCGTTTGAGCCGGAATTTCTGGAAGTACCGCAAGAATGCCTGATTCTCACGATGAAGGCCAACCAGAAGTATTTTCCGCTGCTTGATGCCAACGCCCGGTTGACCAACCGCTTCCTGGTAGTCAGCAATATCAGCCCTGCAGACACCAGCGCCGTGATTGGCGGCAACGAGCGTGTGGTTCGCCCGCGCCTGGCCGACGCCAAATTTTTCTTCGACCAGGATCGCAAGAAGACGCTGGAGTCGCGGGTGACGGGTCTGGACAGGGTGGTGTATCACAACAAGCTGGGTAGCCAGGGCGAGCGCATGCAGCGGGTGCGCGCGATTGCCATGGCCATCGGTCAGCAACTCGGTGGCCCAGCGCTGGCGCAGCAGGCCGATTGCGCAGCCCGTCTGGCCAAAGCCGATCTGCTGACCGACATGGTTGGCGAATTCCCCGAGTTGCAGGGCACCATGGGTGCTTATTACGCACGCCATGATGGCTTGGGTGACGAGGTTGCCAGCGCCATCGAAGATCATTACAAGCCTCGCTTTTCCGGCGATGAATTGCCACGCCATCCGACGGGCGTCGTGGTGGCTCTGGCCGACAAGCTCGAAACGCTGGTCGGCATGTTTGGCATCGGCAATCTGCCCAGTGGCGACAAGGACCCGTTTGCCCTGCGCCGGCACGCGCTGGGCGTGATCCGCATGTTGGTCGAAAAGGACTTGCCGCTGGATCTGAACACACTGCTGAGCCAGGCCAGCCCGGCTTTTGGTGAAAAGATAGACGCCAATTTGGCACCGCTAAGTGATTTCTTTTTTGACCGCCTGTCGGGTTCGCTGCGCGAGCAGGGCTATAGCGCCAAGGAAATTGATGCCGTGCTGGCGCTGCGACCTCAGCGCTTGAATGATGTACCCAAGCGCCTGGCCGCGGTGCGTGCTTTTGCTGCCCTGCCTGAAGCTGCCGCGCTGGCCGCTGCCAACAAGCGCATCGGCAACATACTCAAGAAGGCGCCCGACGTGGACCCCCATGTCAGTGAAGGGCTGCTCAGGGAGCCCGCGGAAATTGCTCTTTTCGAGGCGATGAACAAGGTGCTGCCCAGGGCGAATGCGCAGTTCGATAGCGGCGACTACGGCGCTTCCTTGCATACCCTGGCGGTCTTGCGCGTTGCCGTCGATGACTTTTTTGATGCTGTCATGGTCAATGCCGAGGAACTCGACTTGCGTCTGAACCGGCAGGGACTGCTCAAGCGTTTGCATGAGGCCATGAACCGGGTGGCTGACCTCTCCAAGCTTGCCAGTTGAGTCAGCAAAACATGAAACTCGTTATTCTGGACCGCGACGGCACCATCAACGAAGACAGTGCCGACTATGTCAAATCGCCGGAGGAATGGACACCCTTGCCCGGCGCGTTGGAAGCGATTGCGCGGCTCAACCATGCCGGCTGGCATGTGGTTATCGCATCGAACCAGTCCGGTTTGGGGCGCGGGTTGTTTGATGTCTCCACGCTCAACGCCATGCACGCCAAGATGCATGGCATGCTGGCCGGTGTGGGAGCGCGCATTGATGCCGTGTTTTATTGTCCCCACGCGCCGGATGCCGGGTGCCATTGCCGCAAACCGGAGCCGGGTCTGTTTGAACAGATTGGAGAGCGCTACGGCATCGACCTGCACGGCGTACCGATGGTGGGCGATACCGTCACTGACTTGCTGGGTGCGGTCACCGCTGGTTGCGAACCGCATCTGGTGTTGACCGGCAAAGGGGCGGCCTACCTGGGGCGCACTTTGCCCGACAACTTTCCCAAAGAGACGCGTATCCACGCCGATCTGGCGGCTTTTGCTGATTTCCTGATTGCGCGGGAAGCCACGGCCGCGTGATGCCATTGCTCCGGTCCGTCCTGCACATGGCGTGGATGCTGCTTACGGTCATCCCGTGGGGGCTGGCGCTGGTTTTTGCTTCGCTCTGGGTTCGCCGTACGCCGCTTTGGTGGTTTGCTGTCAACTGGTTTCGCGTGGTGATCTGGGGTACGCGTGTCTTTTTGGGCGTACGGGTTCAGGTCAGCGGCATGGAACATCTGCCCCTGGGCCAGACGACGTCGGCGATTCTGCTGTCCAAACATCAGTCAGCGCTGGAGACCCTGCTGCTGCCGACCTTGATCTCGCATCCGCTGGCTTTTGTCTTCAAGCGCGAACTCCTGCGCATTCCGTTTTTTGGCTGGTCGATGGCGCGACTGGACATGATCCACATCGATCGTGAATCCCGGGCCCAGGCGCTCAAACAGGTGGTAAGCCAGGGCAAGGCCTTGCTGGCGCAGGGTGTCTGGATCATCCTGTTTCCGGAAGGTACACGGATTGAGCGCGGGCAGCAGGGTACCTACCAGACGGCCGGCACGCGTCTGGCGGTGCAAGCGGGTGCACCCGTGATACCGATCGCGGTATCTTCGGGTAAATGCTGGCCGCGCAAGGGTTTTATCAAGTATCCGGGTGTGGTTCAGGTTTCGATTGGGCGGCCGATTGCCAGCGTCGGGCGCGAACCCAAAGAGTTGATGCGCGAGGTCGAGGCCTGGATCGAAGCCGAGATGCGCCGTATTGATCCCGAGGCTTACCTCTGAGCTCATTTCTTCACCCGCGCGCCAACCGGGAGGCGCGTTTGTGCGACCTGCTGGTGGCCTACGAGTTCAAGCGTGGCAAGCGGCGCACGATCGGTTTTGTTGTCGGCCCCGAGGGGTTGGCAGTGCGCGCACCGGCTTGGGTCGCCTTGCGCGACGTCGATGCCGCCTTGCAGGAAAGAGCGCAATGGATCGTCAAGAAACTGGGCGAGACGCGGGAACGCCATCAGCGCTTGATCGAGCAGCGCATCGAATGGCGCGACGCGACGCTGTTTCCCTTTCTGGGAGAACAAGTCAGGGTGGTGCTGGATCCGGCGCTGGCAACCGGTGCGGCTGGCGCTTTGTTTGCAGCCGAAAGCATGCCATTGACGCTGTCCCTTGCTTTGCCTCCAAGCGCCACATCAGAGCAAATTCGAGATGCAGTGCAAGCCTGGCTGATGCGTCAGGCGAAACGAATCTTTGCCGAACGTCTGAATCATTTTGCGCCTCTGCTGCAGGTGACATGGCGCCGCTTGACGCTGAGCCGGGCCGCCACGCGCTGGGGCAGTGCAACGGTTGGCGGTTCGATTCGACTCAACTGGCACTTGATTCACCTGAACATGGCGCTGATTGACTACGTGGTCGTGCATGAACTCAGTCACTTGCGTGTCATGAACCACAGCCCGCGCTTTTGGGAGACGGTGGCTTCCGTGTTGCCAGACTTCGCGGCATTGCGCCGGCAACTCAAAGACGATTCCGTGCTGCGGACAGCTTCTTAGTCTGCAGCAAATCGAAAGACGCCATCGCTGCCTTTTGAGCGCGTCAGACGAGCCTCAAACCAGAGCGCATGCAGGTGGGCGATGGATTCGCCCATGGCAAAGGTGGTTTGGTGCAGGTCTAGCGTGCGCTTGAACAGTACCGGCACGATGTCGGCTGCGCTGCAGGGCTTGAGCTGGCACGCTGCCATGACTTCAGCCAGGCGGTCCCGGTGGTGCTCGTGCAATTGCTCGATGCGCCGATAAAGGCCGACAAAGGGTTTGCCATGAGCCGGCAGCGTCATTGTTTGGCTATCGAGCAGACGGAACTTGTCAATCGAGTCGAGAAACAGCCTGAGCGGGTTGGATTCGGGCTCCTGGTCGTAGACGCTGACGTTGGTCGAGATGCGCGGCAGCATCATGTCGCCACCAATGAGCAGCTGCAACTCCTGGCAATACAGTGAGATGTGTTCGGGCGCATGGCCATAGCCGCTGATACAGCGCCACTGGTGCACACCGATGGCCAGTGTGTCACCGTCCATCAGGCGGCGGAAGTGACGCGGCACGGCTGGCACCAGCGCCTTGAAATAATTGGCGCGGCCCCTGATTTTCTCCACCGAGGCCGGGTCATTCAGGCCGTGCGCTGCAAAGAACACCGCCGCGGCATCGCCGCCAAAGCCACTTGCTCCCTCGCTTCCGATGCGTGCCAGGTTGAAATCGGTTGCGCTGATCCACAAAGCGACATTCCAGCGTTGGCACAACCATTGCGCCAGGCCAATATGGTCGGGATGCATGTGCGTCACGATGACGCGCACAATGGGAAGACCTTCGAGTTCGTTGGCAAAAATCTGTTCCCACTGCGCTTTCGACTGCTCGGTGTTGATGCAGCAATCGATGACGCTCCAGCCGGCTCGGCCATCGATTTCATCGCGTAGCAACCACAAATTGATGTGATCGAGTGCAAACGGCAAGGCCATACGCAACCACTTCACACCGGGGACAACACTCAGACTGGTGCCAGGCGCTGGCAGGGTATCGCCGAGCGGGTAGTGCAGCTGCTTTTCAAGTTCGTTGACGCGTGAGTTCAAAAGGGTTCCTGATTTGCTCCATAATTGACGTTTACGTAAACGTCAATCAGGATCGACATTCTAGGCGAGCACAGCCGTTTAGCCAGTCACCATTGTTGAGCACAAGTTATGTCCACCACCTTCAGCATCAGCGACCTGGCGCGCGAGTTCGATCTGACCACCCGCGCCATGCGCTTTTATGAAGACATGGGCTTGTTGCAACCCGAGCGCTGTGGTCCTGGCGGACGCACACGGGTTTACAGCGGACGCGACCGTACCCGACTGAAGCTGACCTTGCGCGCCAAGCGCCTCGGGCTGAGCCTGACCGAGGCCAAGGAAATCATCGACATGTACGACAGCCCGCGCGATACCGGGCCGCAATTGCAGAAATTCCTGACGGTGATCGCTGCACACCAGAAGCAACTGGAAGCCCAGATGACGGACTTGCAAGCCAATCTGGACGAGCTCAAGGTGCACCAGCGCGAGGCCAAAGCGCTGCTTGCCAGGAGTCCGGGCAAGGAAAAATCGCCAATCAGCAAAAAGAATGCAAAGTGAAATCATGAAACAACGGAGAAAGAAACCATGAACAATATGCCTGGACTCAACTTTCAGCTCGGTGAGGATATCGATGCCCTGCGTGATGCGGTGCGTGAATTCGCTCAGACTGAAATCGCCCCGCGCGCAGGTGAAATTGACAGAAGCGACCAGTTTCCAATGGACCTGTGGCGCAAGATGGGTGACCTGGGCGTGCTGGGTATCACGGTCGGCGAAGAATTTGGCGGCGCCAATATGGGTTACCTGGCCCACATGATTGCGATGGAGGAGATTTCCCGCGCCAGCGCTTCGGTTGGCCTGTCTTATGGCGCCCACAGCAATTTGTGCGTGAATCAGATCAAACGCAATGGCACGCCAGAGCAAAGAGCCAAGTACCTGCCCAAACTGATCAGTGGCGAGCATGTCGGTGCCCTGGCCATGAGTGAGCCTGGCGCCGGTAGTGACGTTATCAGCATGAAGCTGAAAGCCGAAGACAAGGGCGGCTACTACCTGCTCAACGGCAGCAAGATGTGGATTACCAACGGGCCGGACGCCGACACCCTGGTGGTTTATGCCAAGACCGAGCCGGAGCTGGGCGCGCGCGGCGTCACAGCCTTCCTGATTGAAAAGGGCATGGCGGGATTTTCGGTGGCGCAGAAGCTTGACAAGCTTGGTATGCGGGGGTCCCACACCGGTGAACTGGTATTCAACAATGTCGAGGTTCCGGCGCAAAACGTTATGGGCGGTGTCGGCAACGGCGCCAAGGTCCTGATGAGCGGTCTTGATTACGAGCGTGCGGTGTTGACGGGTGGCCCACTGGGCATCATGCAGTCGGTGATGGACAACGTGCTGCCCTACATTCACGAGCGCAAGCAGTTTGGTCAGAGCATTGGCGAATTTCAACTGATTCAGGGCAAAGTGGCCGACATGTACACGGTGTTGCAGGCTGGCAGGTCGTTTGCCTATACCGTTGCCAAGAACCTTGACCTGCTCGGCGTCGAGCATGTGCGCCAGGTGCGCAAGGACTGCGCTTCGGTGATTCTGTGGTGTGCCGAAAAGGCAACCTGGATGGCCGGTGAAGGCGTGCAGATCTTTGGTGGCAATGGCTACATCAACGAGTATCCGCTGGGTCGTCTGTGGCGCGACGCCAAGCTCTACGAGATCGGCGCCGGAACCAGTGAAATCCGGCGTATGTTGATCGGGCGCGAATTGTTTGCCGAGACCTGCTGAGCAAAATGACGACCCGATCGCTTCAGCACCTGTTTGACAACAACCGCGCCTGGGCTGCGCGCATGGAACTGCAACGCCCCGGATTTTTCAGCCAGCTGGCTCAGTTGCAGACTCCGAAATACCTCTGGATTGGCTGCTCTGACAGCCGGGTGCCAGCCAACGAAATTACCGGCCTGGACCCGGGTGAGGTGTTTGTGCATCGCAATGTCGCCAACGTGGTGGTGCACTCGGACCTCAATGCGCTGTCAGTGATCCAGTTTGCGGTCGATCATCTCAAGGTCGAGCACATCATGGTGGTGGGACATTACGGCTGCGGCGGCGTGCTGGCGGCCTTGCGCGGCACGCGCGTCGGTCTGGCTGACAACTGGCTGCGCCATGTGCATGATGTCAAACTGCGGCACCGTCGTCGCATTGAACACTTGAGCGTGGCCGAGCAGGAAGATGTGTTGTGCGAAATGAACGTGATCGAACAGGTCGGCAATGTGGCGCTGTCCAACGTGATTCAGGATGCCTGGAGCCGAGGTCAAAAGGTCGCTGTGCATGGCTGGTGCTATGGCTTGCAGGACGGGCTGGTCAAGGACCTGGAAGTGAGCATGCATGGGCACGAAGAGGTGGTCAACGTTTTTCGCAACGCCCTCAAACGCTACCCGCGTGGTAACGTGCTGAAAGCTTGATGCCGTGTTTCCACAACGTCTTGATTCTGGCCTTGCCTATGACATTGCCAAAGCGATGATGGATGGTTTTAACCGCCACTATCATCTTTTCAGGACCGAATCAGCACGCGCCAAGCACCGCTTCGAAACTGCAGACTGGCACGGTCAGCAGCGCGCCCAGCGCGATCGTATCGAGTTTTACGATCTTCAGGTGCGTGAATGTACCAAGCGCATGGAGCGCGAATTCAAAGCGGGCGAACAATCCATGGACATCTGGCAGCAGGTCAAGCTGCATTACATAGGATTGTTGGTCAATCACCATCAGCCGGAGCTGGCTGAGACATTTTTCAACTCGGTGACGACCAAGATTTTGCACCGAAGCTATTTTCAGAACGACTTCATCTTCGTCCGACCCGCTGTCAGTACCGAGTACATCGAAAACGGTGAGCCCGAGTCGCGTCCGACCTACCGTGCCTACTACCCGACCCATGCCAGCATGCAGGAAGTTCTGGTACGGCTGCTGAAGGACTTCGGCCTGCGCCTGGCCTTTGACGACCTGGAGCGCGACGCTGCCCTGGTGCAAAGCGCCCTCACCGAGCGCCTGCGCAATACGCCGCTGCGTGCCAATCTGCAGATTCAGGTCCTGAGCGGGCTGTTCTTTCGCAACAAGGGCTGCTACATCGTAGGCAAGCTGATCAACGGCTTCAGTGAAACCGGCTTTGCGTTGCCGGTCTTGCACAACGCCCAGGGCAAGCTGGTCATCGATGCCGCATTGTTTGGCGAAGACGACCTGCTGATGCTGTTCAGTTTTGCGCGAGCCTACTTCATGGTGGAGATGGAAATCCCGTCGGCCTATGTGCAGTTTCTGCATGGCATCATGCCGCGCAAGCCGCGCAACGAAATTTACAACGCGCTAGGCCTTGGCAAACAGGGCAAGAACCTGTTCTACCGCGACTTCCTGCACCATCTGCGACATTCGAGCGACAAGTTCCGCATTGCACCAGGTATCAAGGGTATGGTGATGCTGGTCTTTGATCTGCCGTCCTTTCCCTATGTGTTCAAGGTGATCAAAGACCACTACCCGTCGCAAAAGGACACCAGCCGCGAACAGATCAAGAGCAAGTATCTGCTGGTCAAGCGGCATGACCGGGTCGGACGCATGGCCGATACGCTCGAGTACAGCGAGGTAGGCTTTCCGCGCCACCGTTTCACAGATGAGCTGATTGCCGAAATCGAGAAATTTGCGCCGAGTCAGTTGCAGATCAATGACCGCGACGGCGACGGTTTGAGCGAAGTGATCATCAAGCACGTCTACATAGAGCGGCGCATGATTCCCCTGAACATCTACCTGCAGGAAGCCTTTGAGGCCGGGGGCGCTGCGCTCAAGCCGCAGAGTCCGGCGGCGCTGTTCGCGCGTGATCAGGTCGAGCGTGCTGTGGCCGAGTACGGCAACGCGATCAAGGATTTGGTGGCGGCGAACATTTTTCCGGGCGATATGCTGTGGAAGAATTTTGGCGTCACCCGGCACGGCAAAGTTGTCTTTTACGACTACGACGAAATTGAGTACATCACGGACTGCAATTTCCGCAAAGTACCGCAGGCGCGTACCGAAGAAGAGGAAATGTCGCACGAGGTCTGGTACAGCGTGGGCAGCAAGGACGTGTTCCCCGAGACCTTCGGACCTTTCCTGCTGGGCAACCCGGCGGTGCGTGAGTCCTTCATGAAACACCACGCGGACTTGCTGGAAGTGGCGTTCTGGCAGGGCCATAAGGAGCGCATTCTGGCGGGCCATGTGTTTGATGTGTTTCCGTACGAACAGGACAAGCGTTTTCGGTCCGAGCAGCTGAAGTAAGCCAGATTACCAACACCTTCATTGACCATTTTTTTACAGGAGATCCCTACCATGACCGATTCCATCGTTATTGTCAGTGCCGCCCGCACCCCCATGGGCAGTTTTCAGGGAGACTTTTCAAGTCTTGCCGCCCACGATCTGGGTGGGGTTGCCATCAGGGCGGCGGTGCAGCGTGCCGGGATCCGCAGCGAGCAGGTTGACGAAGTCCTGTTCGGCAATTGTCTGATGGCCGGACAGGGTCAGGCGCCGGCGCGCCAGGCAGCGTTCAAAGGCGGCTTGCCTATCAGTGCGGGCGCGGTGACGCTGTCCAAGATGTGTGGCTCGGGCATGCGTGCCGCCATGTTTGCCCATGACATGCTGCTGGCCGGTAGCGCCGATGTGCTGGTTGCAGGTGGCATGGAAAGCATGACCAATGCGCCCTACCTGCTACCCAAAGCCCGCGGCGGCTATCGTATCGGACACGACCGGATTTTTGATCACATGATGCTCGACGGTCTGGAGGATGCCTACGAGGCCGGCCGGTCGATGGGCACTTTTGGTGAAGACTGCGCTGCCAAGTATGGCTTTACGCGAGAGCAGCAGGATCAGTTCGCCATTGCCAGTGTGCAGCGCGCGCAGGCAGCCACAAAGTCGGGCGCCTTCGCTGGGGAAATCGCCCCCGTCACGGTGAAGGGTCGTGCCGGTGATACGGTGATTTCGATCGACGAGGGTCCCGGCAAGGTCAAGCTGGAAAAAATCCCGACACTGAAAGCCGCTTTTAAAAAGGACGGCACTATCACTGCTGCGTCGAGTTCGTCGATCAACGATGGCGCTGCGGCGCTGGTGCTGATGCGGTCCTCCAATGCTGCCAAGCTGGGTCTAAAGCCTCTGGCACGCATCATCAGCCATGCGGTGCATGCCCAGGAGCCCAACTGGTTTGCCACGGCGCCGGTCGGCGCGGTCAAGAAGGCATTGGCCAAGGCGGGCTGGAGTGTGAAGGATGTGGACTTGTGGGAAGTCAATGAAGCGTTTGCCGTCGTGCCTATGGCCCTGATGCATGAGCTTGGCCTGAGTCACGAGGTGGTGAATGTGAATGGCGGCGCCTGCGCGCTGGGCCATCCGATTGGTGCGAGTGGTGCCCGTATCATGGTGACGCTGCTGTATGCCTTGCAGGCGCGCGGCTTGAAGAGGGGGGTTGCCACGCTTTGCATCGGTGGTGGTGAGGGAACGGCTGTCGCTCTTGAGCTTTGTTAAACCTGAACAGGTGCCCCCATGTTGCTGACCCAAGACCAGGAAATGATCCGCGATGCGGTGCGCGACTTTGCGCAAGCCGAACTCTGGCCGCATGCGGCCCGTTGGGACAAGGAACATTATTTCCCGAAGGAAGCGCATCAGGGGCTGGCAGCCCTGGGTGCTTATGGCATTTGCGTGCCCGAGGAGTGGGGCGGTGCTGACCTGGATTACGTCACGCTGGCACTGGTGCTGGAAGAAATTGCGGCGGGCGACGGTGGCACCAGCACGGCCATCAGTGTCACCAATTGCCCGGTTAACGCCATCCTGATGCGCTACGGCAATGCGCAGCAAAAGAAGCAGTGGCTGACGCCGCTGGCGCAGGGGCAGATGCTGGGCGCCTTCTGCCTGACCGAACCCCATGTCGGCTCCGATGCCTCGGCCCTGCGGACAACGGCCACCCGGCAGGGTGATAGCTACCTTATCCAGGGTGTCAAACAGTTCATCACGAGTGGCAAGAACGGCCATGTGGCGGTGGTCATTGCGGTCACCGACAAGGGTGCCGGTAAGAAAGGCATGAGCGCTTTCCTGGTGCCGACCGATGCGCCGGGTTATGTGGTGGCGCGTATCGAAGACAAACTGGGCCAACACTCCAGTGACACGGCACAGATCAACTTTGACAACTGCCGCATTCCGGTCGAGAACCTGATTGGGGTCGAAGGCGAAGGCTACAAGATTGCCTTGGGTGGACTCGAAGGCGGGCGCATTGGCATTGCTGCACAAAGTGTCGGCATGGCCCGCAGTGCCTTTGAGTGCGCCCTGGCTTATGCCAAGGAGCGGGAGAGCTTCGGCACGGTGATCTTTAACCACCAGGCCGTAGCTTTCAGGCTGGCTGATTGCGCCACCCGGATCGAGGCGGCGCGCCAGTTGATCTGGCACGCGGCCAGTCTGCGCGACGCCGGTCGCCCCTGCCTGAAAGAGGCCGCCATGGCCAAGCTGTTTGCCAGCGAGATGGCGGAGCAAGTCTGCAGTGTCGCCATCCAGACCCTGGGTGGCTACGGCGTGGTGAGCGACTTTCCAGTGGAACGCATCTACCGCGATGTGCGGGTCTGCCAGATCTACGAAGGAACCTCTGACGTGCAGAAGATCATCATTGGAAGAAACTTATAACCTTGCGGGACAGATCTTTAGCTCTGTCCCCAACTTGAAACGGGATGTCGGATGTTCACCTTGCGGGACAGATCTTTAGCTCTGTCCCCAACTTGAAACGGGATGTCGGATGTTCACCTTGCGGGACAGACCTTCAGCTCTGTCCCCAACTTGAAACGGGATGTTGGATGTTCACCGTCCGTACAGATCTTCAAAACGCACGATGTCGTCCTCGCCCAGGTAGGAGCCCGACTGCACCTCGATCATCTCCAGCGGCAGACGCCCCGGGTTCTCCAGCCTGTGCGTCGTACCCAGGGGGATGAAGGTGGACTGGTTTTCCGAGAGCAACAGGGTCTCGTCGCCACGTGTCACTTTGGCAGTGCCACGAACCACAATCCAGTGTTCGGCGCGGTGGTGGTGCATTTGTAGCGACAGCGTGCCGCCCGGTTTGACCACAATGCGCTTGACCTGGAAGCGTTCGCCGGCGTCAATGCTGTCGTACCAACCCCAGGGGCGAAATACCTTGCGGTGGATTGAACCCTCGGCTCGGCCCTGTTTCTTCAGGCTGTCAACAATTTTCTTGACGTCCTGCGTCTTGTCCTTGTGCGCTACGAGGATGGCGTCCGCCGTTTCCACAACCACCAGGTCGCTCACACCGATGCAGGCAATCAAACGCCCTTCAGACAGGGCCAGCGTGTCCTGACAGTCCTGCAGCATGACATCGCCCTGGCTGACGTTGCCGGCGCCGTCTTTGGGCAGAACCTGCCACAGCGCGTCCCATGCTCCTACGTCCGACCACCCGGCCGTCAGTGGCAGTACCACGCCGGGCGGCAGTGCGCCCGCTGGCGCTGCGCTGCTCTGTGTTGCAAGACGCTCCATGACTGCATAATCAATGGAATCGCTTGGGCATTTGGCAAATTCGGCTCTCTCGATCCGGACAAATTCACCATCAATAGAGCCTTGCGCCCAGGCACTTTCACAGGCCAGCAGGATGTCCGGTCGGCACAAGCGCATGGCACTAAGCCAGACCGAGGCACGCATCATGAACAGGCCGCTGTTCCACAGATAGCTGCCCTCGTCGAGGTAGCTCTGAGCCGTCGCCAGGTCCGGCTTTTCGACAAACCGGGCAATCCATTTGGCACCGCCACTGGAGATTGAATTGGCGGTGTAATCGGCGCCCGACTGGATATAGCCATAGCCCGTCTCGGGCGCATTGGCAGTAATGCCAAAAGTAACGACAGCGCCCGCTGCGGCCAATTCTGCACCCTGGCGCACGGTACCCTGAAATGCCGCGACGTCGCTAATTACATGGTCTGATGGCATCACCAGCAGCACCGGGTCAAGTTCATTCTTGCTGGCTGCCAGCGCTGCAAGTGTGAGGGCGGGTGCCGTATTCCTCCCGGCGGGCTCCAGCACGATGGTGCCCGGTTGGCCCATCAGGCGCAGCTGCTCGGCAATGACAAAGCGGTATTCCTCATTGCATACGATCATGGGTGCCGCGATTTCGGCGCCAGCAATACCTTCGACGCGTCGGACCGTGGCCTGCAGCAGCGAGTCTGCACCAAGGAGAGGTAGCAACTGCTTGGGGTACTTCTCGCGCGAGAGTGGCCACAAGCGCGTGCCGGAGCCGCCAGACAGCACAACGGGTTGGATCAGCATGATGAGTCTTTCTCCATTTATGCCCTGGCGTCGCCCCATCGCAGCTGCGAAGTGTCGTCTCCACGGTACAGGGTTTCACCGTAACGATCGACGCAGTAGTCGGGCGAGACAATCATCTCGAAAAAGCGCATGTCGGCTGCGATACGGGTGTACTCGAACAGAACGCTGCGTACCACCTTGGCGCCGGTGCGGATGTGACTGCCGTGCCCGATCCAGACCGGGCCGACGATGGTCGCGCCAGGCTCGATGCGCACGCTCGAACCAATGTAGACCGGGCCTTCAATGCTCACCTTGTCCCAGGGAATGGAGGTGTTGAGTCCAACCCAGATGCCGGGTTTGATCTGGCGTCCGGGCATGGTCATCTCGGCCACTTCGCCGCGCAGCACGCGTTGCAGAACCGACCAGTAGTCGCTCACGCGGCCAATGTCAATCCAGTTGAACGGGCGATTCTGGGCAAAAAACGGCAGTCCGTGTTCGACCAGGTCGGGAAACAGTTGCGAGCCAATATCGTAAACCGTGCCGGAGGGCACCAGTCCAAGCACTGCCGGTTCAAAGATGTAAATGCCCGTGCTTGCCAAAGTGGATTTGGCTTCCTCCGGTTTCGGCTTTTCCTGAAAAGATTCGATGTGCCCATCGGGCCCTGCGACCACGATGCCGTAACTCTGAACGTCTGTCAGTGGTACATCGAGTGCCACCACGCTGGCAATAGCATTCTTTGACTTGTGCTCGGCCAGCGCCTCCGTGATGTCCAGATCAATCAGCGCGTCGCCGCACAGCACCAGGATTGGTTCATCGAAGAAACCACTGAAATCCTGGATGCGCCGCATGCCACCAGCCGAGCCCATAGGACGCGGCAGGATGTCGCCGTGGTCGCGAACGCCCTCATAGGAGTAGCCGATCTGCACGCCCCAGCGGTGGCCGTCGCCAAAATACTCTTCGATTTTTTGATGATGCCAGGCCACGTTGACCATGATCTCGATGATGCCGTGGCGTGCCAGATGTTCAATCAGGTACTCCATCACCGGCTTGCCAAGAATCGGCACCATGGGCTTGGGCAGGTCGCGCGTCAGCGGGCGCACCCGGGTACCCTGACCGGCGGCCAGAATCATTCCTTTAGCCATTGTTCATTCCCATCTCGTTGCTCATAGTGTTATTGCCTTGCGTCCATGCGGTTCAAATCATCGCATAGCCGTCGGGGTTGTTCTTCTGCCAGCGCCAGGCATCGGCGCACATGTCCTGAAGTTCCCGTTCAGCGCGCCATCCCAGCAGCGCCAGCGCCTGCGATGGATCGGCGTAGCAACTGGCGATATCGCCGGCGCGGCGCGGCCCTATCCGGTAGGGAACCGGCTTGCCGCTGGCCTGTTCGAAGGCGTGCACCATGTCGAGCACGCTGTAGCCAACGCCGGTCCCCAGATTGAGCGCCAGACACTCGGCGTACTGTTGCAGGCGTTCCAGTGCCTTGAGGTGCCCCAGTGCCAGGTCCACCACATGAATGTAGTCGCGCACACCCGTGC